>VFSW01000029.1_pt1 | contig 154820 bp, 122 predicted proteins | sample 5358111 | NCBI WGS metagenome assembly VFSW01 (sample SAMN11554181, study PRJNA540505) | mine drainage metagenome | isolation source: sediment from site ElyBrook_90M | place: USA: Ely Copper Mine, Vershire, VT | collected 2017 | reverse complement strand
TCCGCCCCCGGCCCCCAACTATCCTCCCTCGCAGCAATTCATTTCCCAGGAGGGTCGCTTCACCGTCATCTTCGCAGGCACACCCAAAAAGGAGACCAACGTCGTACCACTTGAAGGCGGCGAATCAACCACCATGAACCAGTTCTCCGTTGCCCTCGATGACAACAATGACTCCTACATGCTCCTCTACAACGACTACCCCGCCGATTACGCCAACGGTGATCCAAAGGCAATACTCGAATCCACCCGCGATGGCTCCATCAAGGGAAAAACCCTCATCGCTGATAACCCCATCACCCTGAGCGGTGTTCCAGGACGCGCCTTCACCACCATTGACGGCAACGGATGGATATTCACCATCCACCAGTATCTGAAGGGCAAGCGTCTCTATCAACTCATCGTTGTCGGCACTTCATACCACCCCGCTTACCTCTCCGACCAATTCATGAGTTCATTCAAAATCTGGTAGCACTAAACTGTGTCGTCTTCAATCACGGCTGCATTGCCGCGTCTGGCCTTCAGATGGGATCACGATAATCTCGGCCGCAAAGGTATCTCTGGGGTTCAGCCCAGAGATTGATCCCATCAGGGTTGACTTTTAATTGACATTAGAAAAACCATTCGGATTTTTGACACTCTGCTCGACGTATTCGTATAGAACCGCCTGACGTTGCGAAGAATTATCATCAAACCACGGGGAAAGTCATTTGGACGATTCCAACAAAAATTATAGAGCCGTTGTATTTGAAGCATCCAGAAATTGCTCCCGAAATATGGTTTGATGAGGGCAAGAAGACCGCTCACATTTAATTCACGTCAGAGAAGTTTTCTAATCGGAAATCTCCATTAAATCCATTCTTCTGCTCCGTGATGCCAGCATGAACACAATCCCCAACGCCATCAAGACCGCAATCATCGCAAAGATAAAAACCGCCCCATATCCATACAGCCCAATGATCGCGCCCGCTGAAGGTCCCGCCAAAAAGAATGAAACATCGGCGAATCCCGTATAAATTCCCAGCGCTGCTCCACGATTCTGCTCCGGCACTCTTCGCACCGCCTCAAGTCCCAGTGACGGAAAGACCAGCGAAAATCCCAGCCCAGTCAAGGCCGACCCAAGCAACGCGAGTATTGGTGTCGGTGCGCTCCAGATCAAAATCAGCCCGCACAACTCCACACTGAGGCTCGCCATCGCCACCTGAAATGCCCCGAAAATACTGATTGTGTTGATAAACAACAATCGCGCCAAAATAAACGTGCAGCCAAACGCCGTCAAACAAAGCGCCGCGCCATCCCAATGCCGGCTCGCATAGTAGAGCGTCACAAACGTCGCCAGCTCGCTGAACCCCACCCCGCCCAGCGCCAGCACGCTGCCGTGCATCGCCACTCGCTTGAAGACCGCGCGGAAGGGAAGTTGCTCACCATGCACAATCGGCGTCGCCGGCTTGCGAATCGCCATCAGTACCGTCACAAATCCCAGCGCCATCACCAGCGTGCCAATCCCGTTCAGCCCCCAATGATTGCTGAGCCACACCCCCAGCGGCGCGCCAATCGCCATCCCGCCATACGTGCTCACTCCGTTGAACGAGATCACCTTCGCCGTATTCTGCGGCCCATTCGCCGAGATGCTCCACAGCGTCGACCCTGTCGATGTCATACTCTCACCCACTCCGAGAATAAGCCGGCAAATGAGCAGCACTCCCAAACCCAGCAACCGACTGTGCGTCACCACCAGTGCCGCCGCAATCAACAAACCGCCACTCAGAAAGCCAATCAACAATCCGCCAATCACAGCCTTCCGCGCACCCGACCGGTCGCAGAATCTTCCCACCCATGGTCTGCTGAAGAGCGTCGCAACATATTGAATGCTGATCACCAACCCAGCCAGCACCGTACTGTACCCAAGCTGCAAGTGCACAATCGAGGGCAGCACTGCCAGCGGCAGCCCGATTGTCAAATAGCAGACAAAAGTAAAATACGAATAGCTGAGAATCTGCAGCGTACCTGCACGGGTTGGAGTTTGCTGAAGGGGTACGCTCGGGGAAGTGCTCATGTCGTAACTAGCCTTGCTCGTAAAGGAACTGAACAAGTATATCGAAGGCAATGCGACAATTGCATTCCCGAGCATCCTGAAATATGAATTGCCTGCAAGAAACCGATAGCGCAATTCAAGCGCATGCGCGACGATTAGAAACGATGATACTCACGCATCAAACTCGCTTGCATCGCCCCATCAACGAAGCCCACGCCTGGGAGCAATTGCAGCATCGCGACTCCGCCGCAAATTTCTTCTACGCCGTCGAAACAACCGGTGTCTATTGCCGCCCCACTTGCACCTCGCGTCTTCCGCTCAAGAAGAACACGCTCTTCTTCGCGTCCCCATCTGATGCCGAGGCCGCAGGGTTTCGCCCCTGCAAGCGCTGCAAGCCCACTCAGCCGAAAGCATCACGCGATCACGCCGTTGAAAAAATCCGCCTCGCCATCGAATCCCAGCTTGACAAAAAATTCACTCTTGCAGAACTCGGCAATCTCGTCGGCCTCAGCCCCTTCGCCGCGCAACGCCGCTTCAAGGCCGCCATGGGAGCCACCCCGCTCAACTATCAGCGAGCACTCCGCGCCAATGAACTGCGCAAGGAACTCAGAAAGGGAAACACTGTGACCGATTCCATCTACGCAGCCGGCTACAACTCCTCAAGCCGCGTCTACGAAGGCGCAGGCCTCGGAATGACTCCCGCGCGCTTTGCCGCCGGCGGTCGTGGTGAAGAGATTCGCTACGCAACCGAACGCACATCCTACGGCTGGATCATCGTCGGCGCAACCAGCCGGGGCCTCTGCTGGCTGGCTCTCGCTTCAACTCAACAAACAGCCATCGCCACTCTGCGCGAAGAATTTCCCGCCGCCACTCTGAATGCCGACAAATCCGTTTCCCAATGGATTGACGCGGCACTCAAAGAAATCGAAGGTGCAAAGTCCACCACCAACAAATCCAAATTTCCTCTGGACCTCCGCGGCACTGCATTCCAGCTTCACGTCTGGCAAGCGCTCACCAAAATTCCCCGTAGCCAAACCCTCACTTACAGCGAACTCGCCCGCCAAATGGGCATCCCCAAATCCACCCGTGCCGTCGCCCGCGCCTGTGCCACCAATCGTGTCGCGCTTCTCGTTCCCTGCCATCGCATCGTCGGCGCCACCGGCTCGCTCACCGGCTACCGCTGGGGCGTCGAACGCAAACGCCAACTCTTGACTGCGGAAGGGGCAAGATTGAACGGCCTATAAATCATAAGAAGGGAGTTTTTACTATTTGTTCGGCTTATTGCTCAGCTCAGTGGTATGTTTCGCATCGAATTCACGAGCAAGCTTTAAGTATGGCTTCCAAAAAATGACTGCAAAAATGAGCGTAGTGAGGAATGCCAGTAAAAGATCGATAAAGGGCGAATCCCATTTCAAGCTTAAAGCTTGCGAAATGGTTTTACCATGACGCATTTCTATATATATAAATATTGAAAATGTAATAAACGAAGATTCAGCAATCCCAACTATTAATCGTCTACCAGGTTGTCCATAAATATTCTTGGCCGTTGGTCTTGTAGAGTAAAAAAACGGAAGCAGAACAAAATGTAAAGCAGCGAATATTCCATAGATTACTGAAGTCTCGCCAATAGGAATTGCAAACGCAAGATGCAAAGGGTAAACGATCAATATGAAGACAACGATAAATGTGAGAAAAGTGGCTAAAATCCACTTCCAAAACTGATCATTATTCATTGATTTCAACATCTCCACTTAGCTTGTTTCCAAAATTTACTTCTCAGCCATCAGCTCTTTCATCTTCAGGTAAGTTGCATTCGTCCATCCAAACCCAATCACGTTTGTCTTGTACCCCATGCTTACCTGCACATTCGAACTGCCACTGGCCACGTTGTACTTCTCTCGAATCGTTCCATCTTTCGCATAGCCTCGGTCTATTGTCGCGCAGAACTTCTGCGAAATCCTTACCGCATCTGCGCGATGACCACTTGCTGCCAGCCCCGCCGTCGCAATCCAATTCGTCGGCGCCCATCCAAACGGATCATCCCACTGCAATCCCGTTTGCGTGTTGCTCATCGAGAGACCGCCCTCACGCTCGAACAATTTCAGCTTCTCCACAATACGGTCTGCCTGCTCGCGCGTAGCCACCCCCGCCCACAGCGGATAAAGCGATGAAATGTACGCATAAGCCGAACTTTTCTGATGCACAAAATCATAGTCGGCAAAGACGCCTTCCTTCTCGCGCCACAAATAACGTTGCATCGCTGCAGCGCGCAACTTCGCTTTGTGTCTCCAGCGCAACTCCTCTTTTGGTTTTCCGAGCAGCACTGCAAAATGCGCCAGGTCGCTCTCATACCGATAGAGCAAACTATTCAAACAGGTCGGCGCATAGTGATGTGTCGCTCCGGAGAACGCTTCAAAGCGATTGCTGGGATCGAATCCCGACTCGCGCATCGCGCGATCGCCCTCATAAAAATCCTTGCTGAGCCGATAACCCGCCGCCCACGCATGCTCGCAGACCATGCTCTTCTTCACATCGCAACTCGTTGTGCGCAGCAACGCCGCCTCACGCTCATCGGGATGCTCAGAACCCTTCACCAAAAAATTTTTACTGTCAGTTCCGGGATGCGCCTCAAGCCACCGGATCACATCCGGATAGTACGTGCTGTCATCGGCCATTTCCGGAACTGGTCCCACACCATAATCAAAATACCGCGCCAGTCCTGTCGTTCCCGCCTGGTGCTCCGGCCGAGTCCACGTCGAATAATCTTTCTCGGCCAACTCATACGCCCGCGCCAGCCACGCATGTGCCGCCCCTTTATCGCTGAAGCTCGCCGGCGACTCATAGACCGCGCGAATCATCGACGTCAAAAACGGTGGCTGCGACCGCGTCAAATAATAACTACGATTCGCATTCAACACCGCGCCGTAGTTCTCCACTTCAAAGAGCTGGTTGTCCACCATGTTCTTCGCCATTTCGTTCTGATGATCCGCCAACAGACCAAGCACGATGAAGTAACTATCCCACCCATACATTTCGTTGAAGCGTCCGCCCGGCACCACGTAAGGCTTGGGCAGATAGAGCAATCCCGGCGAAGCCAACTCCTCAGGCCGCAGATCTCCCAACTTCACAATAGCGTGCGGCAACGAGACCACCTTCACGTTGCAGTTTGTTTCAATCGCTGTAATCTCCGGCGTCTTTTGCATTCCCGCAGGCAAATACAAAATCGGTTGCGTCGTGATTTTGCTATCCACCAGAGCATGGCAATCCGTTTGCGATCGCGTCAGCGTCTGCCACGCGCCGTGAATGTATGCAAGCGTCGCGTCGGGATTCGGTGCGGGTGTTGCCTCAGGCGCAACTGCACTCGGTGACGTGCTCGCCTCTTGGGCCATGCCCGTCTGAGGACTTGCGATTAAAGAAAATGAGATTGCGGCGACTACAAGGTAAAACAATGAAGCAGATTTCATGAGACCCTCTGTTTTTTCGGACTAACAGAGTTTATCGCACCAGACAAGCTATTGGGCACTCCATTTCTGCGGGAACATTTTCGCCGCAGCTGGTGTCTACCAAAGCACTACTGCTCTGGAAGCGTGATGAGCACAGGCAAAAACAACCCGCGCAATAAACAACAAATCGCAACGCGGCGATTCAAGCTGCCATCCGGTTGACAACGCCCGTGGTCTGCCTCGCCTTCAGAGCGCAACTTCAAAATTGCGTTTCAACCGCGAGGGAGGCCCACCATGTTTGAAGACTCCACTTTTGAATCAAACGGGAAAATTCGCACCCGCAGCAGCAAATGGGCTCTCGCTGCCCTGATTCTCAACTGCTCAATTCTCGCGCTCATTATTCTTCTGCCTCTCATCTACCCCGAGGCTATTCACAGCAAAGAAATCTCCACGTTGCTCTTCGTACCCCAACCGCCAACTCAAATCACTGAAGCGTCTAAACCAGAACCCGTGCACACAAAACTGCCGGATAGCAATTTCATGAAGAGTCAGCTGATTGTTCCCCGGCTGATTCCAAAAGGTATCAACGCCCCCAGAGAGCGCGATCCCGATTTCTTCAACTGTCCCGATTGTGTTCCCGGCGGCCCCGTCTCGATTCTCAACCCCGGCTCCGGCGCACCAAATATTTTCAAGCACAACCCGCCACCGGTCGTCACTCCTCACAGCATTCGCGTCTCGACCCTTGTCGTTGAAGGGATGATCATTCAAAAGACCATTCCCATCTACCCAGCCATCGCACGCGAGACTCGCACTCAAGGCACGGTCATGCTTGCCGCAGTAATTTCAAAAACCGGCGCTATCGAATCTCTGCGCGTCATCAGCGGCCCCGCCATGTTGCAGGAAGCCGCGTACAACGCAGTCAAGAACTGGCGCTACCGTCCCTATCTCTTGAATGGCGAAGCCGTTGAAGTCGAAACCTCTGTCAACGTTGTCTTCAAACTCTACTAATTAATCTCCAGCGCTCTCATCATCTCACCCACTTTGGTTCAGTTGCTCGCGGGTAGTACGCTGATAACAGCCATGCTGCCCGCACCCTCACAATCCGATTCCGTCAACTTCAACGCCGCGTTGAAGATCGTACGCACTCTGCGCGCGCGCGGCTTTGAGGCATGGCTCGCCGGCGGCTGCGTGCGCGATCTTCTCATGGGACATACGCCGAAAGATTACGACGTCGCTACCAGTGCAACTCCGGAGATTGTCCTCGATCTCTTTCCCCGCACCTTCGCCGTAGGCGCGCATTTCGGCGTTGTCCTCGTCGCAACAGAACGAATTGAATTTCCAGGCAATGCATGTGAGCGCGTCAAAGAAAAAATTGAATCATCAGAGAATCCCCCGAAATTTTCTCTCACTGAAGTCGCAACCTTCCGCTCTGACAGCTCCTACTCCGATGGCCGGCACCCTGACGCGGTTCACTACACATTGAATGCAGACGAAGACGTTCGCCGCCGCGACTTCACCATCAACGGCCTCCTGCTCGATCCCGAGAATTGTTCCCCCGATCGCTCAAACAAGAATCTGCGCACTGCCGTCATCGACCACGTCGGCGGCCTCGCCGATCTTGATTCAGGAATCATCCGCGCCATCGGCAATCCAGCAACACGATTCGAAGAAGACCATCTCCGCATGTTGCGTGCCGTTCGTTTTGCCGCACGATTCAACTTCGCCATCGATTCTGCAACCGCATCCGCCATCCTTGCTCAAGCAGAAAAAATCCAGCTCGTCAGCCGTGAGCGCGTCCGCGACGAACTCACCCGCATGCTCACCGAAGGCCGCGCGCGACAAGCCTTCGAACTTCTCGATTCCACCGGCCTCCTCGCCGTCGTTCTTCCCGAAATCGCGCGTATGAAAGGCGTTGAGCAGCCTCCACAATATCATCCCGAAGGCGACGTCTGGACTCACACGCTCCTCCTCCTCGCGCAACTTGAACCCGGGGTATCCATGACCCTCGCCTGGGGCGCGCTCCTGCACGATGTCGGCAAGCCCGCAACTTTCCGCCGCGCCGAGCGCATCCGCTTCGATGGCCACGTTGAAGTCGGCGTCGCCATCGGAGCAGAGATCTGTCGCCGCTTCCGCTTCTCCAACGAAGAGACGCACCAAATTCTCGCGCTCATTGAAAACCACATGCGCTTCGCCGACTCAGACCGCATGAAGAACTCAACCCTCAAGCGCTTCTTCCGCCTCAACAATTTCGACGAGCATCTCGCGCTCCACCGCATGGATTGCCTTGCCGGCAGCGGCAACCTCGACCACTGGAATTTCGTCAGCGAAAAACTTCGCAGCATTCCACCCGAGCATGTGCGCCCCACGCCGCTTCTCACGGGTCGCGAGTTGATTGCAGCAGGTTACAAACCTGGCGCACGCTTCAAAGAAATCCTCCACGCCGTCGAAGAGGCCCAGCTCGAAGGGCACATCCACACCGAAGAAGAAGCGCTCGCACTCGTGCGCAAAAATTTTCCCATTGAAAAAACCCCGGAGACACTCCACAAAAAATGAGCACGCCACCGTTCTCGCTGCCACAAAAATTTGATGCAATTGTTCTCGGCGCGGGGGCCGCCGGACTCATGTGCGCAGGCGTCGCCGGACAGCGCGGCCGCCGCATCGCACTCCTCGAGCACAACGCCACACCGGGCAGAAAAATTCTCATCTCCGGCGGAGGTCGCGCCAACTTCACGAACATCCACACCGCCGCCGCCAACTTCTTCTCAGAGAATCCCCACTTTGCCAAATCCGCGCTCGCCCTCTACACTCCGCGCGATTTTCTCGCTCTCATTGACCGCGCCGGAATTCAATGGCATGAGAAAACCCTCGGCCAGCTCTTCTGCAACAACTCCGCCCGCGAACTCCTCGATCTTCTCCTCGCAGAATGTGAGCGCGGCCACGTTCAAAGTTTTTTGAACGCAAAAGAAATTCGCGTTGAGCATTCCACCTCCGGCTTCGTCATTCAATCAACCGCAGGTGAATTCCATGCGCCCACGCTCGTCGTCGCCACCGGCGGCCTCTCCATCCCCAAGCTCGGCGCCACAGGTTTCGGCTACTCGCTCGCACGCCAATTCGGCCTCCGCATCGTTGAGCCACGACCCGCTCTCGTCCCCATTCTCCTCGGTGGCGAAGAATCCGCCTGGACCAAACTCGCCGGACTCTCCGCTGCTGTCATCGCATCCGCATCAAAAAAATCATTCCCCGAGAAACTGCTCTTCACACACCGCGGCCTCAGCGGCCCAGCCATTCTGCAAGCCTCATCCTACTGGCGCAAAGGCCAACCCATCGAAGTTAATCTGCTTCCTGACTTCACTGATTCGCCCTTCAAATTTCTTCTCGAATTAAAATCCCCGCGCGATGAACGCGCCATCCGCAACGCCCTGCGCACTCATCTGCCTCAGCGTCTCGCAGATTTCCTCACTTACGAATCCAAAGGTTTTTCAAACGTCGCACTCACCGAGTTCGCTCAGCGGCTCCGTCATTGGAACTTCAACCCCGTCGGCACTGAAGGCTACGAAAAAGCAGAAGTCACCGCGGGCGGCGTCGACACGCGCGACCTCGAAGCGCGCACTCTTGAATCCCGCTCCATCCCGGGCCTCTTCTTCATCGGTGAAGTCGTCGACGTCACCGGCCAACTCGGCGGCTTCAATTTTCAGTGGGCCTGGTCCTCGGCCGTCGCTGCTGCGCGCGCCCTGTAAGCTCCGCTTCTGTTCTTAAAATCCTGTTAATTTAATTTCACTCACCGCTCAATTCAAATCAATTTCAAAATTATTCCCGTCCTTCAATCACGCTTTTCAATTACTCTTGAAGAAAATCGGCACACTCATCGCATGATCTTCAAACACACTATCGGCAATCGCGTTTATTCATTCGACTCGCTACGCACCCTGCTCGCCCGCGCGACTCCCATGCGCAGCGGCGACCAACTCGCCGGCGTTGCCGCCAGCTCAGCCGAAGAACGTGTCGCCGCGCAATGCGCACTCGCCGACCTCCCTCTTGCGCATTTTCTCGCCGAGCAAATCATTCCCTACGAAACCGACGAAGTCACGCGCCTCATCGTTGACACTCACAACGCATCAGCCTTCGCGCCCATCGCCTCGCTCACCGTCGGCGAGTTTCGCAACTGGCTCCTTTCGGACGACGCCACCGGCTCTGAAATCACCGCACTCTCTTCCGCGCTCACGCCTGAGATAGTCGCGGCCGTCAGCAAACTCATGCGCGTGCAAGATCTCGTTGCCGTCGCGCGCAAACTCCACGTCGTCACCCGCTTTCGCACGACAGTCGGGCTCCCCGGCAGACTCAGCGCGCGCCTCCAACCCAATCATCCAACTGACGACCCCGCCGGAATCGCCGCGTCAATCCTCGATGGCCTTCTTCTCGGCTCCGGCGATGCAGTCATCGGCATCAATCCCGCCGGCGACAACGCAACCACAACTACAAAACTTCTCCGCCTCATCGACACTCTGCGCACCCGCTTCAACATACCCATACAAAGTTGCGTCCTCGCCCACATCACCACGCAACTCGAGGCCCTCAAACTCGCCGCGCCCATCGATCTCCTCTTTCAATCCATCGCCGGAACCGAAGCCGCAAACAAAAGTTTCGGCATCAATCTCGCGCTGCTCACTGAAGCTCACGAAGCCGGCCAATCGCTCTCTCGCGGTGCAAGCTGCGCAGATGGAATCACCGGCACGAACATCATGTACTTCGAAACTGGTCAGGGCTCCGCGCTCTCCGCAAACGCGCATCACGGCGTCGACCAGCAAACCCTAGAAGCCCGCGCCTACGCCGTCGCCCGCCACTTCAATCCCATGCTCGTCAACACTGTCGTCGGTTTCATCGGCCCTGAATATTTGTACGACGGAAAACAAATCCTCCGCGCCGGGCTCGAAGATCATTTCTGCGGCAAGCTTCTCGGCCTGCCCATGGGTTGCGATGTCTGTTACACCAATCACGCCGAGGCAGATCAGGATGACATGGACACCCTCCTCACACTGCTTGGCGTCGCCGGCGTCAATTACATCATGGGTCTTCCCGGCGCTGATGACGTTATGCTCAACTATCAGAGCACCAGCTTCCACGACGCACTCTATCTGCGCCGCGTTCTCAATCTCAAACCCGCGCCCGAGTTTGAAGCCTGGCTCTCGGGCGAAGAATTTTCCCGTCTGACGCTCGAAGCCAATCATCCCGAGAGGTTGCTGACTTCATGAAACCCGGCGAAGGCACCGAACTCACAACCCAACTTCGCACCACCTTGCGTGCATTCACGCCCGCCCGCGTTGGCCTCGCGCGCACCGGCGTCAGTCAACTCACGCATGATCAGCTCGCCTTCCAGCTCGCCCACGCGCAAGCCCGCGATTCTGTCCACGCTCGTTTGAACGCACTCGCACTCGCCACGCAAATTGCAACTCTCCATCCAGCCCGCACTCCACTCATCCTGAAATCTGCGGCGCCTGATCGCGCAACTTACTTGCAGCGTCCAGACCTCGGCCGCACACTCTCACCAGAATCACGCGCCCACCTCACACCCGGCCCTTTCGATCTTGCACTCGTTCTCTGCGATGGTCTCTCCGCACTCGCCGTCGAACGCAACGCGCTTCCACTCATCGAAGCTCTCCTCCCACTTCTCTCCGCACTCACCCTCGCGCCCATGACAATCGTCGAGCAAGGCCGCGTTGCCATCGGCGATGAAATCGGCTTTGCACTCCAGGCCGAGCTTGCCATCGTTCTCATTGGCGAACGCCCCGGCCTCAGCTCTCCCGATTCACTTGGCGCTTACATAACCTTCCATCCCCGCCCCGGCCGCACCGACGCAGAACGCAACTGCATCTCCAACATTCGCGCGGAAGGCCTCTCTGCCACACAGGCCGCCACACAAATTGCATACTATATCGATGCAGCACGCAGAGTTCACCTCACCGGCATCAAGCTCAAGGAAAGCAGCACGAAACTCATGCAAGCTGGTGCTTTGAAGAGGAGTTCCCGCGCGTGAAAATTCTCCGCTCCATCCTTCTCGCTTTTTTCATCAGCGCCATCGTTCTCTACCTCGGCGATGCGCTCGTCTTCAAACTTCGCGGCAACCCCACTTCCTCCATTACCGTCAATCAACTCATCGCAGTTCCCCTCAAGGGCAACAAAACCGAGTACGATTCAAACGGCATCATCGCCGTCACATGCGCCCGCTCGCTCTTCCCTCAAGGCAGTTGGAACCCCTGCTGGTATGTCGTTCAGATTCAAAAACAGCCCACTAAATACTAAGAACAAAATTTAGACTTCTATCACGCTTACTTGTTCAGCAATAACTTCACGTGGACGGTAGTTTGTGATGATTATCACCAGTTAATTTCACTCTTTCCCGCTACTCTGATGAAACTTGCCCCAAATCGAAAGGAGGCTAAAATGTTTCATCAAAGTCAAAACGATAATGGCACCTACAATACCCGCTGCCTTGATTGCCTCATGAGCGTTGCTACTGCCGTCGAATCGCCTGAGGAGCTGGCCTGCATCGAGTCAAACCACCTCTGTGCGGAAAAAGCACTTCTGCAACTGCTGGCTAAACAAAAAAATAAAATAGAATCTACTGTTCACACTTACTAATCAACTTATCGCTTGAAGCGAACCACTTCTCTCAACTGCCTTGCCGTTGCCTCAAGAAAAGTCTCCACGCTCACGCCATCAGGGATCGTCAATCCAGACTTCGCGCACAGAGCCTTTGCAATTCTCTCCGCCAGTGCACTGCGCGTTTCCAGGCTCATGTCGAGCCGCCGCGCAAAAAACCCCTCCAGCACTTCCAGGTCACTCGTCGCCAATTTGCCAATCTCTGTCGTCGGCAAATTCACATGGTGGTGCGGTTCAGCGCGCGGCGCAATTTGAGCAGCGCTCTCTGAGAACATTGGCGCAGTAAAAGTCCGCGAACCCGCATCGCCCCATGCCGGCGCATCGCTCTCCTGCTCCCTCACCACAAGCGTTCCTGCCGCCAGATCGCCCAGCCTCTGATGCTGCTTCGTCGCAAAAATGCATATCACGCCCACGCCATAAATAAATGGAAACTGGTCAAAGATGCGAATGAAATTCCGAGTCATCGATTCAAAAATTCCAATCGCGCGTCCCGATCTCTGAATCACGCGAATCCGGGCCACGCGCTTACCCGGCGTTCGCCCATCCCAAAATGCCTCAAAGAGCGTGAAGTATCCCCAATACAAAATAAAAAATAAAAAGATAAAAATCGCCGCTGCCCAGTTCTCGCTGACTTTATCGAATGCGTGTATTGATGGTAAAACCACCGCAGCAATCACGCTCAGCACAATCATCCCCGCCATCCAAATCAGGTAATCAATCAAGATTGCAATAAATCTGCTGCCAATCCCCGCCACTGGCATCTCAATATCTACTAACTCGGGGGTTTCAATGTTAAGCTGGTCACTAAACTCTTCCATGGCTCAAGTACTCTCCAATGCATGGATTCTAAAGCGTCGACCCTACTGGGAGCGACTTGAAGCGCTCATCAAGCGCTCGGAATCCACCGGCCTCGCCAACCTCTCGCGCGACGAGTTACAGGAAGCCGCGCTTCTCTATCGCCAGGTTGCAGCCGACTTATCCGTCCTCCGTCAAGACACCACCGCGCGCACTGCCGCCGAGTACGTCAACCGAATCCTCGCCCGCTCCCACCACATCATCTACTCCACGCGCAAATCCAGCTTCCGCGCCCTCTGGCTCTTCTTTCGCGATGAGTATCCCGCCGTCTTCCAATGCCAACTCAAATTCATCGCCACGGCCACGCTCGTCTCTGTTGCCGCTGGCATCCTCGGCGCTGTTATCACCGCTGCCCATCCTGACTTCATGCACCACTTCGTCGGTCCGGATATGGTCGCCACCATGGAACGCCACGAGATGTGGACCAAATCCATCGTCGGCCTTGAGCCGCGCGCATCCAGCGCCATCATGACCAACAATCTCTCCGTCTGTTTCGTTGCCTTCGCCGGAGGCATCACCTTCGGACTCGCAACCCTCTATTCGATGTTCTTCAACGGCCTCATGCTTGGCGTCATCGGCATGGCCTGCCATCAATACGGCATGAGCCTCCAGCTCTGGAGCTTCGTAGCCGCCCACGGCTCCCTCGAACTTCCTTCCATCTTCATCGCCGGCGGCGCAGGTCTCCGCATCGGCTACTCCATGCTCTTTCCCGGCGCCTACCGATGGAAAGACGCCGTCGCACAAGCCGGAAGCGAAGCTGTGCGCCTCATTGCTGGACTCATCCCCCTGCTCATCATCGCCGGCACTCTCGAAGGCTTCCTCTCACCCTCCGCCGCACCCATGCAGATCAAGTTCGCCCTCGGCGCAATGCTTTTCACCCTCCTCAACCTCTGGCTCTTCCGCCGCGTCAATAAACCCGCCGCAAATTAGCTTCTCTTCAAAACCATTTAAAATAGATTCATGAGCCACGAAGGCATCCGCATCGTCAGCAAAGAAGAAGAACAAGCCCGCAACAAAGAGCCTCACCAGCTCCCGCGTGAAGCCGTCACTCCACTCAAAGTCCGCGTCCTACTCACCGAGGGCAAAGGCCTCGAGATCGACTGGACCGACGGTCACAAAAGCGCCTGGGGTTTCAAGTGGCTCCGCGATGCCTGCCCCTGCGCCACCTGCAACGACGTGCGCGAAGCCGCAGGACTCAAGCCCGGCCAATCTGCGCCCGCGCCCGTTCAGCTTCTTCCCATGTACACGCCGCCCGCCAAGCCAAAGTCCGTCACGCCCATCGGCCGTTATGCGCTTCAATTCAATTGGGAAGACGGCCACACCGCCGGAATCTACTCCTGGGACTACCTCCGCCGCAACTGCCAATGCGCGGAATGCACCGCACTCGATAAAAACTGAAAACTGTGTAATTAAAAAACTGACAACTGACAAATGTCTTTACGCCCGCTGCAGATTTGCAAACTTCTCCATCAGCTTCTTCACCCCATGCCCGTTGAAATAAATAGTTAGCTTTGTATCCTCGCCGCTCCCCTCGCAACTGAGCACCGTCCCCTCGCCATACTTCGCGTGCCGTACCCTTGCACCTTTTTTGAATCCAGTTTCAGAGTTCTTCGCGTCACTCATCCCGCCAGAGTGAACCGCCCTCGCCACCATCGCCTTGCTTCCGCCAAAAAACTTTGCAATGTTGTCGATTGAATTTCCCTCGCCAACCTTCTCCTGATTCTCATCCTCGTATTTATAGTGACTATCCGCACCCTCGCTCTTGCGTCCCTGTCTGCGCGCGCCACCATACCCGGCTCCCATCCCCGGCGAGTAACTCCGCGACCACCCGCTACCCACCGTGCTGCCCATCGGATTCAAATTCTCCATCAAGTGCGCAGGAATCTCCTCCAAAAACCTCGATGGAATCGTCAACTCCGGCGCATCATTTCCATACCGCCGCCGGTAGTGCGCCCGGCTCATCACCAGCGTATCCATCGCCCGCGTCATTCCCACATAACAAAGACGGCGCTCTTCTTCCAACCCTTCAGGGTCACTCAATGTGCGCGAGTGCGGAAACAATCCTTCTTCCATCCCCGCCAAAAAAACCAGCGGAAACTCCAACCCCTTCGCCGCATGCAGTGTCATCAGCGTCACGCGCGCGTCGGGATCAAACTGATCCGCATCACTCGCCAGCGCCGCATGATCCAGAAACTCGCCCAGCGTCTCGCCGCGCTCCTCCGCATCGCGCGCCGCATTCGCCAATTCCTTCAGGTTCTCAATCCTGCTGAACGCCTCGGGCGAACCCTCCGCCTCCAAAACTTTTATGTACCCCGTCCTGTCAATCAAAAACCGAATCAACTCAGGCAGCGTCGCCGGATCGCCCTCACGGCGAAACGGCTTTACTTCCTCCTCATCACTCTTCGCTGCATCATCTTCCTTCTGCCGATCCTGATTCCGTTTCACCGACGCCGCAAATGGATTCTTCTTTGCCGCCGGTGCAAACGGGTTACCCGCTGTTGCAAATGGATTAAAGGAGAAATCCAGCAGCGTCAACTGCGCATTCGTCTCCGCATCCACATTCGGATTCGCTATAGCTTCCGTCTTCTCGCCGCCCTCATCCTCCCCACCAAATCCAAAACTTGTATCCGCTTCCTCTGCTGCTTCATCCCCACTCGCTTTTTCTACCACATCAAAGCTCGTATCGAAATTTGTATTAAAACTCACATCGGCGCTCGTATCCCCATCCGCACCCAAATCCGCCGCCAGCTTTCCTGCAAAATCCGGATCCATCATCGCCTGAGCGTCCAATATCAACGTCCTGAAATTCTCCAGCGCCAGCACCGCTCTCCCCGGCAGCAACCGCTGCCCAATCGCCGCGCCCATCGCGTCCCAGCTTGAGCTCCCCGTCTCCAGCGCCAGCCGCTCCAGCGTCCCCATCGTCGTCGCGCCAATCCCGCGCGTCGGCGTGTTGATCACCCTCCCCAGCGCAATCGAATCGTGAGGATTCCTGATCAGCCGCAAATAACTCAACAGATCCTTGATCTCCGACCGCTCATAAAAACTGAAACCGCCCACCATCGTGTACCGTATTGAGTACCGTCGCAGAGCCTCTTCCACCAATCGCGATTGCGAGTTCGTCCGGTAAAGCACCGCGCACTTCGCCCGCTCGCCCCCATCAGGCTCACTCTCGGCCGCTCTCAAATACCGCTGAATCCGGTCCGCAATAAACAGCGCCTCGTTCTCACCATCCGGCGCATCGTAATATCCAATCTGGCTGCCGCCCTCGCGGTCCGTCCACAACTTCTTCCCCTTGCGCCGCAAATTGTTCCCGACCACCGCGCTTGCGCCTTCCAAAATAATCTGCGTCGACCGGTAGTTCTGCTCCAGCCTCACAATCTTCGCATTCGGAAAATCCTTCTCAAACTCCAAAATATTTCTAATGTCCGCGCCTCGCCACGAGTAGATGCTCTGATCCTCATCGCCCACCGCGCAAACATTTTTCTCTTCGCCCGCCAGCAGCTTCATCAACTCATACTGCGGCCTGTTTGTATCCTGGTACTCGTCCACTAAGACGTAGCGGAATTTCCGCTGATACCGCGTTCTCGCCTCCGCGCTCACCTTGAGCATCCGCACCGCTTCCAGCAGCAGATCGTCAAAGTCCATCGCGTTATTCTTGCGCAGCTCAGTTTCGTAAGCCTTATAAATCTGCGCAATCCTCTCGCTGTTTGCATCCGACGAGTTCAAATAAAATTCCTGCGGATTAACCATGTGGTTCTTCGCCCACGAAATTTTCCCCAGCACCGTGCGCGGCGTCAGTTGCTTCGTGTCGAGGCCCATGCGCTTCATGATCGGCTTGACGAGAGCTTGTTGGTCATTCTCGTCATAGATCGCAAAATCTCTTGTCAGCCCCTGCCCATTTACTTTCAGCGCCTCAATATCGCGCCTCAGCAGCCTCACACACAGCGAGTGAAAGGTCGAGATCAACGGCTTCGCCAGCGTCGTATGCCCGAGCAGCCTCTCCACGCGCTCACCCATCTCGCTTGCGGCCTTGTTGGTAAACGTCACCGCCAAAATCGCATCCGGCGCCACGCCATGCTTTTCAATGAGCCACGCAATCCGGCTCGTAATCACGCGCGTCTTCCCCGACCCCGCGCCAGCCAGTATCAGCACCGGCCCATCCGTCGTCTCCACCGCCAGCCGCTGCTCCGGATTCAATTTGTCAATAAGAGCTGTCAATAGTAGGTGTCCACTACCAGTTTAATGTGTCCGCCTTCGCGTCATAATCCACACCCCGCTCTATCATCCGCACATTACCCTCATAACTTTCACGCGCTATACTTGGAATCACTTTCATCCTTCGGGTGACTCATGCATAAATGGGCTATTCACTACGCCGTACTTACTTTCCTGCTAGCAACTCCGTGCATGAAGGCCGATCTCGCCGCCATCCACCGCGACAAACTCCCGCAAACGCCCACCGTACTCGCCGCTCTCGACGACGCACTCCAGCTAGAGCCTTGCACCGACCACTGGACCAATCAGTGGAGTTGCGAGATCTCCAAGGATGATGCAACTGCACATCTCAGTAAAGACCTCGGATTTCTGCAAGCCGCCGTCAAGGAAACTCCCGATAACGCTGAACTTCTGCTCCTCACCGCTGAAGTTGCCCACTACGCATATAACGTCGATGTTACGGGGACCTATGACGTCGTTATCGATTCGCTCAAGCACGCTGAAGTCCTGACTCCCACAGACATTCGTCCACTCTGGTTCCGCTCCGATCTCCTCTGCCAGACCAAAGCGCTCGATCAAGGCGCCGCGGGCTTTCTCGCCATCGAAGAAAATCATGCATGGCAATCTTTGCCCGTCGCTTTCTGGGATAATTACACCGCTTGCGCAATCATCTCGAATATACCCGCGCACGCCGAGCGCGCCTTGGATCACCTCAAGCAACTCAATGCAAAAGCAAACCAGTTGCGCAGCTCCTATCAGGAGATTGCCGTCAAACGCTTCACTGACTACGATCCCAACAAGAACTATGAAGCCAAAGATGCCTGGTATTCGCGCGAGATTGGTAATGAAGTCGAGTTCACCGCAACCGTTTGTGGTCTGCGTCTGCTCGCTCACAAAGACTGGAAGGTCGACCGCATCGAATTCACCAATGGAATCTGCCTCGTCGTCTTCACCACTGGCCCCTACAAAGCTACCGACGGCACGCTCCATCCCGAGCTAGTCTTGCTCGCCCGGCAGCCCCTCGAGGGCGAAAGTTTCGAGGATTTTTTCATCAAATTTACTTCAAAATTAGACTTCAAAGCTGAAAGACCTCTCGCCTGTCCCGTCTCCACTTGTCTAGCCGTAGAGGCAACAATGCCCGATGCATACAAACCTAACGGCGATGGAAAACCCCACAACCTCTTCTTTCAAAAAGATGCACCGCAGTTCCCCGGACTCCTCTTCGAATTTCCTGAGAAGCCTCCCGTCAAATCAGGCACTGAAGTCATGCAAGTTTTCCGCCCCACCAATACGCTCAAGCGCTTCCCCGGCCCCATCTATTACCTCATCCTCCTCGACACCGCCTCATCCATCGAAGCCGACGCCCTCAAAGACTACGAGTTCTTCGTCAAGAATCTGCAGGTGGAGTAGGAGTCTTTCAATCTAATACGTTGATACACCAGCGACCATTTAAACTATTAATGTATGAGCACACTCAAAGCCGTCCGCGGCACGCGCGACCTCCTGCCGCCTGAAACCGCTCTCTGGAACCGCATCGAGGCCACCGCCCGTGCCGTCTTCGCACGCTACAACTTCGGCGAAATCCGCACCCCCATCTTTGAAGACACCGCCCTCTTTTCGCGCGGCGTCGGCGAAGAAACCGACATCGTCTCCAAAGAAATGTACACCTGGGAAGATCGCGCCCGCGCGCAATCGGAAAAAACCCAAACCCTCACACTCCGCCCCGAGAACACCGCCGGCGTCGTTCGCGCTTACATCGAGCACAAGCTCGGCGAAACCGGCCAACTCCAAAAGCTCTATTACATCGGCCCGCAATTCCGCCGCGAGCGCCCGCAAAAAGGCCGCTACCGCCAGTTCTCGCAAATCGGCGCAGAGGTCATCGGCCCGCCCTCGGCCGGCAGCGAATCACCACTCCGCGACGCTGAAATTCTCGAGATGCTCGCCACCCTCCTTGACGAGCTCGGCATCACCGGCTGGACCCTCCACCTCAACTCCGTAGGCTCACCCGCCGACCGCGCCCGCTACAACGAAGTGCTTCGCACGGCTCTCGTAGAACTTGCGCCACGGATGTGCCCAGACTGCCAACGCCGTGCCGTCACCAACCCCCTCCGCGTCCTCGATTGCAAAGTCCCAGAAGACCAGCCCATCATCGAGACCCTCCCCAAGATCGCCGACTCCCTCGACGCCGACGCCCAGACCCACTTCGCCGCCGTCACCGCCGCCCTCGATGCATCCGGCGTTCCCTACACCCGCAACCACCGCCTCGTTCGCGGCCTCGATTACTACACGCGCACCACCTTCGAGTTCACTCACGGAGGCCTCACACCCCAGGGAGCAAGCTCCCCGGGGGCCCCAGTTCTCGGCGCGCAAAACGCCCTCCTCGGCGGCGGACGCTACGACGGCCTCAGCGAAATGATCGGCGGCCCTCGCGCCCCTGGCATCGGTTTCGCCATCGGCGAAGACCGTCTCGTCCTCACGCTGCTCGCCCAGCAGGAATTGGCAGCCATCGCCGAAAAAGCTGACGTCTTTGTTGCCCCAATCGGCGAAGAGCTAAACCCAGCCGCACTTGCCCTCGCCCGCGAACTCCGTCACTCCGGCCTCCGGGTCGAGCTCGGCGACGGCAGCTTCCGTCTCAAAAAATCCTTTGAAATCGCCGACAAACAAGCCCTCAACATCCTCATCCTCGGCGAAGATGAGCTCAAATCCGGTATCCTTACAGTGAAGAACTTCTCCACCGGCACGCAGTCCAAAATCGCGCGCGCCGATTTGGCTGAACACCTCAGAAAGGTTTAATCAATGATCTTATCCCACTTCTTCGCTGGCTTCGATTGGAAAAACGCGGCTGAACTCATCGGCACGGCCATCGCTCTGGCCACCTTGATCAAAGGCACTCTCGAGTACATCAAGCAAGGGGCCGTTAAGCGCGCCGAGCTCTTTCTTGAAATGCGTGATAAGTACACAAAATTCTTCTATCTCTTCGACATGCTAGATCATCAAGACACGGATGAAGGCTGCAACAAGCTTCGCGCCCTTCAATTCGAAGAAAAACTCAGATTTCTTGGCTTCTACGAAGAACTCGCTCTCATGATTGAAAGCGGCCTTATTCGCCGTGGCGTTGCTCACTATATGTTCGGCTATTATGCCATCGTCTGCTGGAAGTCTGACCATTTTTGGAATGAGGAGGATAGGGAAGATCCTTACTGGCGTCTCTTTCGTTTGTTCGTTGAGCGGATGTTGAAGGAAGAGCAGAACTTCCTGCCCCGGACATACAATCCAAAGGACTACCAACTGTAGGGAACTAACAACTTCGATTCATTGTGAGGAACAAAAATTTCTGTGCTCGACTTTCTCGGCAATCTTGAACGTACTCATATGTGTGGTGAGCTCCGCGCCTCCGACGCCGGTAAAACTGTTGTCCTCATGGGTTGGGTCAACCGCCGTCGCGACCACGGCAACCTCATCTTCCTCGACGTGCGCGATCGCACCGGCTTCGCCCAGGTCGTTCTCGACAAGGAACTCGTCCCCGAAGGCCACGCTAAAGGTGAGCAAATCCGCCCCGAGTACGTCATTGCCGCTGTCGGCCGTCTTCGCCTGCGCTCCAAAGACGCCATCAATCCAAAAATGCCCACCGGCGAAGTCGAGCTAGAAACCACCCAGCTCCTCGTTCTCAATGACACCAAGCTCGCGCCCTTCTCCCCCGCCGACGATGCCATCCAGAACGAAGAAGTCCGCCTCAAGTATCGCTACGTCGACCTGCGCCGCGCAGATATGCAGCGCAACTTCCGCCTCCGCCACGAGATCACTCTCGCCATCCGCGAGTCGCTCAGCCAGGACGGCTTCCTCGAAATCGAAACCCCCATCCTCACCAAAAGCACCCCCGAGGGCGCGCGCGACTTCCTCGTGCCCAGCCGCGTCCACGCCGGCGAGTTTTACGCACTTCCGCAATCCCCGCAAATCTTTAAGCAGATCCTCATGATCTCCGGCTTCGACCGCTACTTCCAAATCGCGCGCTGCTTCCGCGATGAGGACCTCCGCGCCGACCGCCAGCTCGAGTTCACGCAGGTCGATCTTGAAATGTCTTTTCCGCGCCAGGACTCCGTCTTTGCCGTCGTTGAAGACTTTCTCACCGCTGGCTTCAAGGCCGCCGGCATCAGCCTGCCCAAGCCATTCCCGCGCATCACCTATGACGACGCCATGCGCCAGTACGGCAGCGACAAGCCCGACCTGCGCCTCCCCGGCCTCACCGACGTCCGCTCGGCTTTCACCGATGCCGACCTCGAATCGCTGCGCATCGATCCCGCACTTCCTGTCATCGCCCTCCGCATTCCCAACGTCGGTGAGCTCAGTCGCAAAGAGCGCGAAGACTCTCACCCGCTCTTCGACACATCCAAGGGCGCAAAATTCATCGACGACTTGAAGCGCCTCGCAAAAACTTTTCCGGCAGCAGTAGAACAAGTAAAAAAACTCACTAACGCTGACGACCCAGACTTCCTCGTCATCGTCTCCGGCGATCCCGCGCACCACATTCAGGCCAGCGACACAAAATTCCCCGGCCGCCTCTCCGAGCGCGAGATCAACGTCTACCTCGCCGCCGGCAACTACCGCGTCGAGCTCGCCAAAAAATACGCCGCCAAACACGGCGCATTCGCCATCACCGATGAAGTCGTCGCCCGTGCCGCCAGCAACTCAGAGTCCGCCCAATCCGTCGACAAAACCGAGCACGCACTCATCGACGGCAGCCGGGCCTTCCAGCCCATCTGGGTCACTGACTTTCCCATGTTTGAGTACGATGCCGAAAAGAAGCACTGGGAACCGGCGCACCACCCCTTCACCTCGCCCCACGAAGCCGACATGGCCAACCTCCTCACCGACCCCGCCAGCGTCCGCGCCAACTGCTACGACATTGCGATGAACGGCCTCGAGCTCGGCTCCGGCTCCATCCGTATCCACCGCCAGGACATTCAAAAGCAAATCTTCCAATCCCTCGGCATCACCGACGAAGAAGCCAAAGCCCGCTTCGGCTTCTTCCTTGACGCCCTTGAGTACGGCACGCCGCCCCACGGCGGCATCGCCCTCGGCCTCGACCGCATCGTCATGCTTCTCACCGGAGCATCCAGCCTGCGCGAAGTCATCGCCTTCCCAAAAACCGCCAAGGCCATTGACCTCATGGTCGACGCCCCCACCACCGTACCCGAGCGCCAACTCAAAGAGCTCCACATCCGCACCACGCTCAAAAGCTGACCTCAATCGCAAACAAAAAATCTCCCCCGTTATGGGGGAGATTTTTTTATGTCAACAACCATGTGCCCCTAATCCAGCACAACGATCCTTGGATTCCGCGCTTACAAACCAACAGCCCCAGCCAGCACGATCGGCAACGTGGGCGTTGAAGCACCCTTCGCATCTTCTATCGTCACACCAAACGCCTTCGCCTCCACCCCACTCGGAATTGTCGGCAGAATCACGCTCGCGCTCCCCGTCGCATCAGGCCTGAACAACCCCGCCGGAATCGGCTCGCCGCCATTCTTCGGAATAATCCAAAGCTCATAAGTTTTCCCGGCATCAATCGGCTTCAGATTCGAAGCTTCAAGAACCAGCGATCCATGCGCTGGCAAATAAACCGCCCTCGCACTCGGCGCCGGCCGCCCCGCTGCTTCAGTCAGCAAAATATGTTGCGCCTGCGATGCTGAGAGCAAATTCAAAACCGCCTCAGCTCCTTTCGCATGCTCCGCATCTGCGCGCGCCTCTTCCTGCGCATTCTTAAGCGCATTGCTGATCGAGTTTGCTTCCATCCCAAGTCCAACTGCAAGCAATGCAAAACCCGCCGCAATCGCCCACGGAATCCATAAACTCACCGCACGAGCTTTCCGCCCATCATTTGCACTGATCGCAACAACTTTCTTAGCCCCAATCCTGCTCAAAAACCGTTGCCGCGCTCCTTCGGGCAGAGGTCGATCTTCTGCCGTCATACCAACAAGCGACCAATCCCCAGCCACCGTTTTGAGTTCCTCGCGACAGCTCTCACACGCATCCAAATGATCACGCACTGCCGCCGACTCCTGAGCCTCAAGCGCCCCGAGTGCGTACAGTGCAAGATCTTCGCGCGGGATGTGTGTATTCATTGCCATCAACTGACTGCTCCCCGCAAACTCAGCAACGCCGAGCGGATTCTGGTTTTCACTGTGCCGAGCGGTGTCCCGGTCTGCGCTGCAATTTCCGCGTGGCTCAGCCCTTCAAAAAATGCCAACTCCAATGAATTTTGCTGTTCACTCGGTAAACTTCCCCAGTGCGCGCGCACGTGCTCCATCATAAGCCGCCGTTGCGCATCATCTGCTGTATTGATAGATGAGGTTAACACGATTTCATCCACTGGCTCCGTGGGTTTGCGCCGCCTCAGTAAATCCACTGCGCGATTTCGCGTCACAACCGCAAGCCACGCATGCAGTGCCCCACGCCGAGATTCAAACGTGTGAGGGCTTTGCCAGATTTGGAAAAAGATTTCCTGCGTCACATCCTCAGATGCGGCTGCGTCTTTCAACACCCGAAACGCAATCGAGTAAACCAGCCTGCTGTACCGGTCAAACAGCACAGTCATCGCCGCTGAATCGCGTCGGCTGATTTTCGCAAGCAAATCCGCATCCTCAGTCAATTGCCTCTGGTGCGTGCCGCCGCCAGTCGCAATTGTCCGAAGATTGTCCTGCGGATTAGAATGCTCTTCCGTCATGCAATCATTTGCCGGTAATCCGTACTCTGATGTTTTTTTGAAAATCAATCCAACCGGACACTCTGATTGTGACTAAGCCAAAAGATGAGCTGGAGGAAGTCAGATGCCCCTGTTGCCGAAATTATAACTGCAACAATCTAACTCCGACAAAAGGGGCAAAAAATTACTCCGCTGCGGGTATCGACCCACTCACATTCGATGCCACAGAAGACGTCACAACCGTCGAAAAACTCGATTGCGCCGCCACTGTAGGCACAGATACGGGGTTCGTTCCTGCGCTGATGAACGATCCCAGCGCTGCCGCAGCTGTTGTACTCGTATCGCCGCTCACGCTCACAATCAGGCCGGTGAGCCCATCGGTAATTTCGTAATTCACGTTGTTCGCCGGCACCACATTGATACCCGCATAATTTGGCGAACTCAACGTCACCGCAGGAATCGCCCGCGCCAATGCGCGATGTTCCGCTTCGACACCAAGTATCGATGATGCCACCTTGGCATACAAAATCAAATCTGCCTGGCTCAGATTGGACCCGGCCATCGCAGGGTTCGATTGAGTCGCGCTGAATCCGTTGTACCCCGCAGCCATCGACGCAAACTCTTCCACCGCCGTCATGTACGCTCCGACGAATGCTGTTTCAAGCGCAACCAGCACCGGCATAAAACCCTGCAATGTGCTGAATGTGCCAGTCGGGTAATAAAAAGTCTGCGGCACTCCCGCGGCTCCATCGCCGCTCCCATCTGTCGGCAATCCTAGCAGCGAACGCAACAACTGCGCATGTGAAACCTCTTCGAGCAATGCCCCTTGAAGATACGCCACATTGATCGCGTTCCCTGTCGCACTCACATTGGTCGCTGTCCCGCCGGCACCCGCAAGATTGCTGTCCGTAATCACACCCGTCGACGACAGCGCCGTGTAATAAGTCGTGATTGCCAGGCTCTCCGCAATCAGCGCGGCCGTCAGAATATCAGCCGCCGTATCCGTCATGTTGGCCGCAGAAACCATCTTCGACCCCATCCCGCAGCCGTCAATAACGCCAACCGTCGCCGCACCCAGGCCAAACATCGTTGCTCCAGTTAAAAACGAGCGGCGGTTTACGCCATTCCCTGTCCCAATACCCAAATTAAGAGCCATATCAATTCTCCTTGTTTTCCAGATTTGACTTCCACCGCGCGAAGTTGCAGTCTTCAATTTGTTCCATGGAGTCAAAACCGACCTCCGGTTCAACTTCACATTTGGAGTACGCACCAAACCGCAAACTGGATTTAAAAATATTTTTGGGGTTGGGCCATTTTTACCGCATTTATGGCTGCCTCAACTCTCGCTTCAGAGACCCAGGCTTTTTTCACTTCCACCCTGGCTTTTTCGCTTCTTATCCCAGCAAAAATATCCCGTGCCCCATCCTTTCCGCTTTTTTCTGAGGAAAGGGTGGGATATGAAAATCTTCGACTCACCAATATTTGTTTTTGTTCTTTATAGTTCTTTATTGTTCATTACAGCTTGTCACCCTGAGCGAAGCGTAGCGAAGTCGAAGAACCTGCGGTTGCTTTTCTGAATGGCATCGCATTAGTCCATCATCTCGCTCAACGAATCACGCTTCACTCCCTAACAAACCCGCTGACTTGCTGCACCTGTCCGAAAATATCCTTCTTTAATGGGCCATCTCTTCATATTGTTTATGCAACTCGCGCAAATCCTTAATGTGTTCACTTGTTAAACTCGCGCGTAGAAGATCAACATCCATTGGATACATTGATCCGTATTCAGTCTGTTTATCTTTAACTGGATACATTGCAGCAATATAGGCGTCTCGGTACAGCCGCCATGCATCTTCAGCGGCTTTTATTTTTTCTTGCGCACCTTGAACAACTTTGGCTTTTAAAAGCAAATTTTGATATACCGAATTCAGTTCAGCATCAACATGCAAAGCTTCCGAAATTGCGCATTGATTGAGTTCAGCTTGAGTATGCGCATTTTTTATGCACAAATCATATTGCGGTGAGCTTTGCGCACCGCATTGCAATGTAGCGAATACAAATAGCAAAAGGCAGAGTCTTGACTTCATCAACCTTCCTGCTTACTTCCAAAAAACTCCGGCAAAATAATAATCACCGCACCAGCAATCCAAAGAAAATGTCCCATCAGCGGAACATAATGCTGTCTCCCAAAAAACACCCAGGTCGAAATCATGCTCGCCGCGCTGAGACCAACCAAAACCCACCGCGCCATCTTGAGCTGCTTGAATAAGCAAAACACCAGGTAAAGAATCACAAAAAGATTCAACCACCCGCTCAATGACACCAAAATCACATCAAGATTGAAGGTTGCCTCTTTCGAGAAAGGCATCGTCAGCGCAATCGACGCGCACTTCCATCCCATCAGAGGATGTTCGTCATGCGGGTCCAGCCCCAGCGCCGGCAGCAAAAACGCCACTGCAAAAACCGCCAAACCCACAACGCGAATCAACCACGCCACAACCTGAGAAATTTTCATCTCTATCCACCTTCCAAATCAGTTTACAAAACCTTGCTTTGTGCAGTTACAAAATCTAGCTTTGCTTCATCACAAATCGTCTGCCGCGAATCTCATACTTCCCACTCACCACGCGTCCAATTGCCTCAACATACGCCCGATGCTCTTCCACCAAAATCCTCTCGGCGAGCGTCTCTGCCGTATCCGCGTCAAGCACCTCAATCGCCCTCTGCAGCACAATCACTCCGTGATCCAAATCCTCATCCACAAAGTGAACCGTGCACCCCGCCACCTTCACCCCATACTCAAACGCCTGTTCCTGCGCATGCATTCCAGTGAACGCCGGCAACAGCGACGGATGAATATTCAAAATCCTGTTGTGAAACGCCTGAATAAACCCCGGCGAAAGCAATCGCATATACCCCGCCAGGCAAACCAGTTCCACGCCATTCGCTTCGAGCGTCTTGCGAACATCCTCATCATGTTCTTCGCGCTTCCGACCCTTTGAAACGTGCAGCGCTGTATTCAGTCCCGCATCCGCCGCCGCCTTCAAACCCTGCGCATCTTCAAGGTTCGCAATTACCACCGCAATCTCAACCCCAGCCAGCCGTCCCTCAACAATCGCCCGGTGAATCGCCAGAAAATTCGACCCACGCCCCGAGAGCAGCACGCCAATGCGCACTTTTTTCTCTCCGAAGTTGTGAATGCTTCCTGTCATCATCAGCTCTAGCGGTAATGAACCTTCCGGTCGCCTTCAGTCACTCTTCCAATCACGTAGAATTTCTCTTCTGCCCGATCCAGCATCGTCTTCGCTTTAGTAAACTTGGCCGCTGGAATCGCCGCAATCAGCCCAATCCCCATATTGAAAGTCCGCATCAACTCTTCCTGCGGCAACTGCCCCAGATCCCTCAAATGCGTAAAGATCGGCGGCACCGGCCACGACCCAATCTCAATTTGCGCTGCTGTATTCTTGGGCAAAATCCGGGGCAAATTCTCCGTAATTCCACCGCCCGTAATATGCGCCATCCCCGCCGCCAGCTCCCCGGCAGTCAGCTTCCTGATCACGCTCAGGTAGCTGCGATGCGTCTTCATCAGCGCGGCGCCCACCTTATCCTTGATCGCCGAAACAAACTGCGTCGGCTTGTATCCCGCAACATCAAAGAGCAGCTTCCGCGCCAGCGAGTATCCGTTCGTGTGCAGCCCCGTTGAAGGGAATCCAATCAGCACATCGCCCGGCTCAATCTTCGCGCCCGTAATCAGTTCCGATTCCTCCACCACGCCAACAATGAACCCGGCCAGATCATATTCGCCCTCTGCGTAGAATCCCGGCATCTGCGCCGTCTCTCCGCCAACCAGCGCCAGGCCATTCGACTTGCAACCGGTCGCAATCCCGCTCACCACCAGCTCGGTAATCGCCGCATCCAGCTTCCCGCTTGCAAAGTAATCCAGAAAAAAAAGCGGCGTCGCGCCCTGCACTGCAATGTCATTGACCGAATGGTTCACCAGATCGATTCCCACCGTGTTGTGCACGCCCATTTCAAACGCAACCTTGAGTTTCGTCCCCACGCCATCGGCCGAGCTCACCAGAATCGGATGCTTCCACTTCTCCAAATCCAGCTTGAACAGCGCCCCAAAACCGCCAATCCCGCCCATCACCGAGCGCGTAAAAGTCTTTTGCGCCAGAAATTTTATGCGGTCCTTCGCGCGGTCGCCCTTCGCAATATCCACGCCGGCATCCGCATATGAAATCGGCGCGCCAGTTATTGCCGCGGCTTTCGGCGCTGCCTTGGTTTCCGTCTTACTGCTTGTCTTTGGAGATTTTGCTTTTGCTGCTGCTTTAGGCATGAGGAGTGCGGTCCTTAGCTAAGTTTTTAGTGCGTTTTGAGAACGATTCTTCAAAAATACCCTTAAAACTTGATTTTAACAGGGTATGCGTAAAGGGGCAGTTCATAAGTTAGATTGGTTAAAGGAGATTCATCCATGAGTTGCCCGGAATGTGAAAGCAATACCGCGCGTTTTGACTGGCGTTATAAGGTTGGTTTGCTCTGCTTTGCGGCGGGGCTGCTGTTGAATTTCGTCCATCTCGCCCCGGAGTCCGGCATGCAGAAGTGGCTTGAATTTCTCGACGGCCTTCTGCTCGGCTTGGGCGTCTGCTTCATCGTCGTTGCGTTCTTACGTAGCCGTAAAAAAAGCAACGAGTCGTCTACTCAATAAAATGCCTGCGCTCATCCGCCGCAGGAACCGGGCAACTCGTCAGCCTCTTCCGAATCTTGAACCGGTTCCCTGCTACCATCCGGTAGAAAAAATCTCTCACCACGCGCGGAATCACTCCGAGCAATCCGGCAATCCACGGCCACGGCTGTTTCAACTTCTTCAGCACTTCAACTATCGCCGCGGAGTGCGTCAGAACCATCTCATCGTGAGAGCCAACATTCACCACCGCAAAAATCGTCTCCGGCTGCAGGGAATTCGCCACAAATCCATGCCGTTGAAGTATCTCTCTCACCCGCTCATCATCTACCGGAGCAAATCTCAGACAATCGAATCTATCCCGCTTTATCAACCACCGCACCGCTCCATTGCAGAGTGCGCAGTATCCATCAAAGAGAACAAGAACGCGGTCTCCGATTCTCATCTCCATCACGCTTCAGCTTTAAATGCGACCTTGCCTTCACTGATTGTCCAATGCACTTTCCCCCGCATCGTCCAACCATCAAACGGAGTATTCCTCGACTTCGACAACGTCTTTGCCGCGTCATACTTCCACTCTGCATTCGGATCAAAGATCAGCACATCGGCAAAACTTCCCACCGCCAGCGTCCCGCGTCCCTTCAAATTCAGCAACGCCGCCGGTTGCGCGCTCATCAAGCTCAACACCCGCCCCAGCGGCAACTTCCACTGATGATGCAACCACTCAAGCGACAAACCCAGAGAAGTCTCCAACCCCGTAATCCCATTGGGCGCGCGCTCAAACTCAACTTCCTTCTCATGCGCAGCATGTGGAGCATGATCCGTCGCAATCGAATCCACCACTCCATCCATCAACGCCTCAACAATCGCATCGCGGTCTGCCGCCGAACGCAACGGCGGACACATCTTGGCGTTGGTATTAAATTCCGCCACATGCTCATCCGTCAGCAGAAAATGATGCGGCGCAACTTCGCACGTCACTCGCATTCCATTTCGCCTCGCCTTGCGTATCGCCACTATCGCCGCCGCCGTTGAAGTATGCGCCACATGATAATGCGGCCGCAAATCATTGAGCTCGCCTACCAGCCTAATATCGCGTTCTACAAGTTGTGATTCGGCCTCCGCCGGCATCCCTCTCAGTCCCAGCCTGAACGCAACCGGCCCCGCGTTCATGCTTCCGCCCGCCGTCATATTCGTATCTTCCGCGTGCTGAATTACCGTGAGCCCGTGCCGCGCCGCCGAAGCCAGCGCCTCGCGCATCGTCGACTCTTTCAAAATCGGCAACCCGTCATCGCTGACCGCCACCACACCCGCAGCTTTCAGCGCTGCGTAATCATTAATCGCTTCGCCCTTGAATCCACGCGTCGCCGCGCCAATCGGAAAAACCCGCACCCGTGCGCCACGCTCCGCCGCCTGCATCCATCGTGTAATCTCAGGGGAATCATTCACCGGCGCTGTATTCGGCATCATGGCCACAGCCGTGAATCCACCCGCCGCCGCTGCCGCGCTACCGCTCGCAATCGTCTCTTTGTGCGCCTGCCCCGGTTCCCTGAAGTGAACATGTATATCCACCAGCCCCGGCGTTACCACCAAACCCTTCGCGTCAATTACTTCCGCGTCGCCCGTGTTTTTAATCTTCCCCGGGCCCGCTATCTCCGCAACCCGTCCATCCTTCAGCAGCAAATCCTTCGCTGCATCCACACCCGCCGCTGGATCAAGCAACCGTCCACCATGAATCAATATCGTTTTCATCGGCGGTTCTCCTGTCCAAACAACGTCGGCATCTCCAGCGCATCCAGCGCAGCGTAGGCCCGCTCCACCAGAGCCATCCTGATTGGCAATCCGTTGTGCACCTGCTCCAGAATGCAGGAGTTCTCGCCGTCAGCCACGGCCGACGTCAATTCCAGACCGCGAATAATCGGCCCCGGATGCAGCACCAATGCCTTCGGCGCATACTTCGCCAACCGTTCTTCCGTCAGTTGATAATTCTTTTTGTATTCTTCCAAATCCAAATCAAGACCCGCCAGCCGCTCCGTCTGCACCCGCAGCATAATCAGCGCATCCGATTTTTCCAGCGCCGTTTCAAAATTCCGCTCAATCCTGATTCCCCCGCTTTTCAAATCACGCCCCATCGTCACCGCAATCTCCGGCAGCAACTCGGGCGGCCCCGTCAGCACCACCTCTGCACCCAGCCTCGGCAGCAGCAACATATTCGATCGCGCCACTCGGCTGTGCAGAATATCGCCTACAATCGTCAGCGTGTATCCCTTCAGCGTCTCCGCCGTCAACTCCGCATCGCCCGTAAAATGCCTGGGGCTCACATGACCCAGCAGCGTTCGCAAATCCAGCAGCGCCTGCGAAGGATGCTGATGCCAGCCATCGCCCGCATTCAAAACCGGCAAGCCCGTAAACTGCTCCAGCAGCCACGGCGCCCCCGACGAGTTGTGGCGCAGAATAATCGCCTCCACTCCAATCGCTTTCAGCGTCAGCCCCGTGTCCTTGAGCGACTCGCCTTTCTCAATGCTGCTCGACAAATTTGAAACCAGCGTCGTATCGATCCCCAGCCCCTTCGCCGCCAGCTCAAAACTCGTCCTCGTCCGCGTTGAAGCCTCGTAAAACAGCAGCCCCAGCCGCCGTCTCGCCAGCCGGTTCGCCCGCATCAGCGGATTCTCCCGCTCCAGTACATGCGCGCGATGCAGAAGATGCGTAATCTCCGCCAAAGAAAAATGCTCCACTGAAAGAGCGGAGCCGGGATGATGCGTGAATGGAAGTGTAGGCGCAGCGGGTAAGCTGACTTTTCGACGTGCGGAACTATTTGCTTGCGTCGTCATAATCATATTTTCAGTTCATAAATCTTGATCCCCAACCTCACGGCGCTCTTCTTTTGCCGTCAGCGTTGGTTACAAAGTTGCTTCATTCTCACGGCCGAAGGCGTCTGCCGCACTGCGAGTGCTCAATCGACTTTTTCAACCAACTGAACCTGCTCGTCGTTATCCACTTCCTGGAACTTCACTTCGATAATCTCTCTGCTACTCGTCGGCACATGCTTGCCCACGTACGTCGCCTCAATCGGCAACTCGCGATGTCCGCGATCGATCAGCACCGCCAACTGCACCCGCCGCGGCCTGCCATGATCAAACAACGCATCCAGCGCCGCACGAATTGTTCGCCCCGTGTAAAGCACGTCGTCGCACAGAATCACATCGCGCCCGTTCACATCAAACCCGAGCGAGCCTTCCGTCACCACCGGCCTCACATCATGCGTCGTCAGATCGTCGCGATAAAAACGAATATCCAGAACGCCCGTATCAATCGTGCGTTTTTCAATACCGGCAATCAGCTTAGCCAGCCGCTCGGCCAGAGGAATTCCGCGCCGCTTGATTCCCACCAGCGCCAGTCCCTCGCTGCCATTTGTCTTCTCAACAATCTCGTGCGCCAGCCGCACAAGTGTGCGTTCAATCTCCGATGCGGACATCAAACGCCCTTTCAGGCGCAAATTCGGTGTTTTCGCTTCTTCGCTCATATGTGCTCTCTTCTGCTGAGAATACGGGGCCACTCCGCTCCCGGGCAAGTGCAACCATCACATTCCGCTGTGGAGAAACCGTCTCAAATTGAGAACTCGCAACTGCAATCTGTGCATTTAAAACTGAGAACTGTGATCTGACAACTGACAACTATCTTTAAAATGGCGTAGACTCATCTGAAGCCTCCCCTTGGCTTGTTGTCGTGCTTGCACTACTGTTTTACGAGGCTTTTTTCATTATGGACGCGCAAATCACGGCTTTGGTTCGGTTGCAGGCAGTCGAGTTGGAACGCATTCGCCTGAGCGCATACCTCAAAGCTCTGCCCAAGGAAATTCGCGAGGCTGAAAGCGCGCTGGCAGCCGCGCATGAAGCCGTCACTGCCGCATCCAACGCTCTTAATCGCGAAGAAACTCTCCGCACCCGCCTCGAACGAGAAACACTCTCGCATCAACAAAAGGCCGCCCGCTTCAAAGCCCAGCTCGATTCCGTCACCACCACCGCGCAAGCCGCCGCCATCGAGCATGAAATCGGTTTCGCCCAGGCCGAAATCAAACGCCTTGAAGAAGAGGGCATGCTCAGCCTGCAACGCACCGACGACGCCGAAACCGCTCTCGCCAAGGCCCGCTCCAGTGTTGAAGATCTCGCCGACACCCTTGAGAAAACCATCAGCGGCGTTCGCAAGCGCGAGGCCGAAGCAAAAGCAACACTCGCCACCCTCGACGCCGAGCGCGCACCCCTGCGCAGCCTCATCGACGAAGAATTCCTCATCCGTTTCGATCGCATCAACACCAGCAGAGGCACCGGCCTTGCCAAAGCCGAACGCCAGCAATGCGGTGGCTGCCAAATGGGAATCCGCCCTCAAATGTGGAATCAACTTCGCGAAGGTCAACTGCTCATCTGCGACAGTTGCAGCCGCCTCCTCTACTTCGACCCCGCAATCGTCGCGCAATCCTGATCGCACATCAAACTTCCAGACCCATGCATTAAAATCTCCATCAGGGGAAGAAGCACGTGCAGCGTATCTGTGTCGACATGGACGAAGTAATGGCCGATACTCTCGCCGAGCATCTCCGCCGCTACAACGAAGAATTCAACGAGCGCGTCACCCGTGATGAACTCACCGGAAAAGGCCTCTGGGAGATCGCTCCCCTCGACCGTCACGACCGCCTGCGCGCCTACTTTGACGAATTGGATTTCTTCGCCGACCTTGAAGTCATGCCTGATTCACAAGCCGTACTTCAGGATCTCAGCCATCGTTACGACATCTTCATCGCCAGCGCAGCCATGGTTGTCCCTTTCTCCTTCGATGCAAAATTCCGCTGGCTCCAGCGACACTTTCCCTTCATTCCTCAAACTCACTACATTTTCTGCGGCGACAAAAGCATCTTGAGAGCCGACTTCCTCATTGACGATCTCCCCCGCAACATCCAGAACTTCGTCGGCCAGGGTCTCCTCTACACTTCACCCCACAACCTCAGCGCCACCGGCTACCTCCGCGTCAACGACTGGAAAGAAGTCGCAGCCTACTTCGCCAATCTCCCCCAAACAAAATAATCGTGCACTTTCTCAATTCATTAATGATCTGGGTGCCCCATTCTCGCTTTGTTTGAGACACGGGATATATATCTATAGCTTTTTATAGCTTGTCATCCTGAGCGAAACGCAGCGCAACCGGGGTCCCCAACGATTGCACTTGATCGTTGGGATGGGGAGCGAAGTGCAGTCAAAGTATCTGCGGTTGTATTTGCGGTTGCTTTTTCTTCTATTCACCAATGAACTGTGTGCGCCATCCTCGCGCATTTTGCAAAGGGTGAGATACCAAATTCTTCCACCGCCGCAAAAAAAGATAAGGCACGGCTTTCGCCGTGCCTTATCCATCATCACTCTACGCACTCAAACCAAATGTCTCCACCACGACCATGCTTTTATGTTTCTTCGAATCCACCTGCATCATCAGCGTGATCTGCCTCTTATCCCGCAGCACCGTCACCGGCACAGGCTTATCCTGATTCACATGCAGCGCACGCTCCCAATCTGCAATCGTCGCAATCGAATCATTCCCCACCTTCAAAATAATGTCGTGCGTCTTCAGTCCTGCTTTTTCTGCTTCGCTCTTCTTCAAAATACTCTTCACTATCAATCCATTCTGCAAGCCCAGATAATCAGACATCTGCGCCGATAACGGCTCAACCGTCGCTCCCACATTCAAGCTCGCGCCGCCAGTCCACCAGTGGAAGAATCCCGCTGAAGGAGTCTCGAAATCCGTCACTCCATTCGTACTGCCCAGGATTGCCATCCCTTGATTTCCTTTTGTGCCTGCGCCCTGCGATTGAATTTGTTGCTGCATATTCTTCGCAATAATCTTCCGGTCTTCAAGCTGTGTCTCAAAGTGCAATGTCATTCCATCGCGATTAACCGTCAGCACAACCTTGTGTCCCGCCGGAATCTCCCTCAGCATCCGCCGCAACTGCTCGCTGCCTACTATCGCCTGCCCGTTCAACTGCAGTATCACGTCGTTTACACGCAGCCCAATCTTGCCCGCCGGTGCATCGTGGTCTATCAACGTAATAATCGCTCCGTGCAATTCCTTGAGTCTCAACGCCTGCTGATGCTCCGTATCCACATCCATCAGGTCAACGCCCAAATATCCCTGCGAGTTATTGTGAAGCAGCAGCGGATTCGGCAGCCCAATGAACTGATTCAAATGTAAGGATTGCGCTCGCACCTCACCGACAAGGATTGCTCCGGTAATCACGAGTGCTGCCACAGTGAAAGTGGCGAATTTTCTAGTCGGAATTGGGGAATTGTTCTTGATCATTTTCTCTTCAGCCTCAAAAAAGTGGTTCATCATTTCCTGCATACGAGATTTTCTAACTCACTCTCGTTTTGGGGCTCTCCCTCGCTGCCCCCTCATTTGTTGACGAGGATGAAGCGCAAAGGTGAGACCCTGTTTCAATTCCGTATTACTGAATTTCCGGCACTTGATTCAAAACATTCCGCGACGCCGTCCTGATGTGAACATTCTGGTCAGAGGTCGCTACCGTTGAAAGCACCTGCCGCACACTCGAATCGCCCTCCACCGGAACAAGTATCGCAATTGCATGCGACCGGATCCTCGGCTCGGGATCGTTAAGAACAGCTTGCAATATCGCATTTCTCACCTGGAGATCGCTCGCCACCCAGGGCTGCAATCCATCCAGCGCCTTCAAACGTACATCGGCATTGCGGTCCGTCTCCAGTGCCACCTGCAGCGTATCGCGGATTCCCTGGCAGTTGTTGCTCGTCCTGCATTCGTCGGCCAGCAACTCAATCGAGTTGTCACGCACTCCCGGTGATGCCGAATTCTGACTCGCCAGCATCAGCAACTGACGTATCGATGGATCACCCAGCGACCCTGAAATCTGCCGCGGAACCACCTGGTTGTACCGAACCTCAACCATATTGCTATCCGGGTCGCGCATCACGCTCGCAATATTCGCAATCTCAGCAGACGATTGTGGCGCCATGCTCAAATCCGTCGCGTGTATTGAATCTGACACCGGCGTCGGATTCACGCTCGCCGTCGTCGCAAAATGATTCCCGCGAATCCCCGTCGCCACATTCGCCACGTGGAAGTTCGCGTAATAATATCCGCCCAAAATCCCCGCGCCCGCCCCAATAATCAACATCAGAGACGCTGCAACCGGGGCAGATTGCAATCCTGCAAAATTGTTTTGTAAGTGTTGTGCCAGACGCTCGTACCACCGGCGCGGCGGAATCGAATCGAGCGCCTCTTCAAGCCTCAATCGCGATCGTGCAATCAAATTCGCGTCCGGCTCGGTCACAGGCAGCGCATCAGCCAAAAGCTTCAGCGCCGAAACCTGCTCATATTCAAGATGACACTCGGGGCAGGTTGCCAGGTGACGGTTGAGCATGTGAATCTGCTCGTCGGTCAACTCGCCATATGCGGCCAGCGCAATGCTCTCATGTGCGGTTACACAATTCATGGGTTACGTCCTATAGCCTCAAAAGTTCTACCACTCTTACAGACGGTTGCCCCTCTCTCTTGTTACCTGGAAGGCAATCCGTTTTTTGCTTATTTCAGTACTTACTGTCGTGATTCAGTGCGCTGTATTGCTCAGCGCGCGTCACTCAACTGTGCGCGCAATTTTTTCGTCGCCCGGAAAAGCGTGTTCTTCGCCGTCTCCTCCGTCGTGTTGAGCATCTCCCCAATCGTACGCAGTCGCAATCCCTGGTAATGCTTCAACTCAAATACCGTTCTCTCGCGCGGCGTCAGGTTGCTCAACGCTACCTGAATCTTCAGGCTCAACTGCTTCCTGTCCAACTCTCTGGACGGATTCGCATACGACCTGTCATCCGACACCGTCGCCAACCGGTCAATCTCTTCGCCCGATGAGTCAATCATGATTGCCAGATCCTCGCGGCGCGTCTTTTTCCGGCGCAGCTGGTCAAGGCAAAGATTCGTAACAATGCGATAAATCCACGTATAGAATGAGCACTCAAATCTGAAGTTGCCCAAATATCTGTAAGCCTTCAAAAACGCTTCCTGGTAAATATCCTCGGCATCATGCTCTGAACCAGTCAGGTGCAGCGCCAATCTCAAAACCTGCTGCTCATATGTCCGGATCAGCGTATCGAATGCCACGCGTGATCCAGCCTGCGCCTCGCGAATCAGTTGCATCTCCGGCGCGCGATCCACCATCCGCGCAGCTTGCCTCTGCAAGCGTTCAGTCTCTGCTTTGTCCGGGGTCACAGTCTGACCAATCACGGGTCTGACGACCACCGGGTGGGGCGTATGCGTTGCTGGGGAAGTAGTATCCATCACTGAGGACAATTGTACGCCTCGCGATGCTTCCCAAACTGCAGATTGCCTATTTGTAATTTGATTAAGGGGGAGAACTGACTCGCTTGCCATTCTTGCTCCCGTGTAAAAAATTCTTGGTGTGCATTGGACGCAAAGCTGATTCAAGGGTTAGCAACTCAAAACTCTATTTTTTAGAAGGCATTTGAAAACGGTAAACTCTTCCTATGCCCACCAAGCCCGTCAACTCCACCTACTCCGGTAACCTCTTCGAAGACCTCTCCCCCGCGCAACCTGCCCCCTCAGCCGTTTTCGGGAAAAAGCCCCTCCTCACCGCCCACTGCGATGGCGGCTCCCGTGGCAACCCCGGCCCCGCCGGATTCGGCGCCGTCATCGAAGACGAACACGGCAAAATCCTCGCCCGCCTCAACGGTTTCATCGGCATCCGCACCAACAACGTCGCCGAGTATTCCAGCCTCCTCGCAGTCCTCAAGTGGGCCGTCGCCGAAGGCCATTCCCGCCTCCGCATCGTCGCCGACTCCGAACTCATGGTCAAGCAAATGAAGGGCATCTACAAAGTCAAATCCCCTGACCTCCGTCCCCTCTACGACGAAGCCCGACTCCTCACCAAAAAACTCGCCGAGTTCCGCATCGAGCACACCCTCCGAGGCGGCAACAAAGAAGCCGACCGCCTCGCCAACGAAGCCATGGACAAAGCTATGGGCAAAATTTAATTCAATCAATCAGCGGGCGCCCATCCAATCCGGCATCAACGCGGCCAATACGGGTGACTCTCCTTGCGTCGCACCTGCCAATTACAACAAAAACATTAACTTAAACGGCCAAGTCATCCCTGCACCGCAGGACGTGCGATGCTGAATACGGGTGGGTGAACAACTAAGCGAGGCACTTGCCTTACATACCTACCAATTTTTCTTTAGTCCTGCCATCGTTTGATATCCCGCATAAACCCCCTCAAACACCGCTTCCCAACTCATCGTCAGCGAGTACTCACGCGCCGCCTCTCTCATCCGCTGATGCAACTCCTCATCCCCAACTATCCCCGCCACGGCTTTCGTAAAATCCTCATCCCTAACTATCCGCCCCGTCACACCCTCACTCACTATCGTCTTCGGCCCGCCATCAGGAGTCACAATCGCCGGAACTCCGCTGGCCAGAGCCTCAAGCACCACATTTCCAAATGTATCTGTGTGCGACGGAAAAACCAGCAGGTCCATGTTGGCGTAAGCCTCACTGAGCGCGTCACCACGCAGTACGCCCGTAAACTCCGCTTGCGGCATGCGCTCGCGCAGCCACTGCTCTTCCGCACCATGTCCAATAATGAGAAAACGGAAGTTGGTAATCCCGCGTTCAAGCAACTCATCATGAATCTGCGCCAGCAGGGTAATGTTCTTTTCTATGGAGAGCCTCCCGACAAAGCCCAGCAGTTGCGCATCATCGCCAGCCTTGCGTCGTCTGCGTGCCGGAGTAAAAAGTTCAGTATCCACGCCGCGCGGCATCAGAAAGCATTTGCGGCCAGTGGCCTTCTCGAGCAGCGCGCAGAGTTCTGGATTCGGCGCGTAGAGAACCTGCGCGATCGAATAAAACTTTGCGGCGACAGCCAATGTCCAGTCTTCAACTGTCTGCTCGACATGCGCGATGCGTTCAGGCGAGAGCATGTTTGCAATCCAAGTTGCCGAACGCCACGCCAGGTACTCGTGAACGTTTGTGTGCCAGCTTGCAGCGAGGGGAATTTCGCGATCATGGGCGAGAGTTGCGCCGAGCATGCCTGTGTCATTGGGGCCGGTGATGTGGATGAGGTCGGGGCGGAAACGATCGAGGACTTCATTGACGAGCGGAATGTGGCGTATCAGGCCTGGATCAAAGCGAAGGTCTTTCTCGACGGCAAAGGATAGGAAACCGCGAGGGAGTTCGAGAGTCCAGAGGTTGCCTTCTTCGAGGAAAGCGGGTTCGCGCTCACCGGCACGCACACAGAGAAAAGGAAGATTGCGGCGCCGCGCAAATGCCTCAAAGTGGCGACTGGTATGCGCCACCCCGTTCACTTCGTGAAAGGAATCGGGAAAGTAGGCAACGCGGGGCGTTTTTATTGGCATACTGAAGAGAATAAACGGGCGAGAGTGGCCAGCGTTTCTACGCCGTATGAATTCTCACCCGAATGATAGAGATTAACCTTCCTGTTCGCCGAGTGCTGTGCGGAGTTCGCGGTTCTCGCTCCAAGCCGCGCGGAGTCCGCCTGAAACAGGTCCACGACCAAGGAGTTCGACCATTCCAAGAAGGACTCGCATGGCGCGGGGAGACTTACCACCCGGCCAGATTTCGCTGAGCGGCCGAACAATGCCATTTGCATCGGGATGGTAGACACGCTCGTCCCAATTTCTTGAACCTTGCGGGAATTCGGGATAGTTGCGAATAGCGTCGATGGTGGATTGCAGTAAGCGATGTTTCCACGGCTCGGCGTACTGAGGCATGAAAAGGACGTGGCTTTTGCGCTCGTAGCGGATCTCGTGGACGAACTCGGTGAAGTTGGTGGCGTTGGTCATGTTGATGTTGCCGTTGGGCTCGATGCCGTGACGGTCACCGCCGGAGATGAGGAGCATATTCCACTGCTCGGCGAGGCGACGGACGGCGCGGTTTTCAGTCCAGTGGCGCAGGCCATTGAGTTCAAGGGCGTGGAAGAAGGCGCCGTTTTTTTGCAGGAATTCGTTGACGAGGAAGTTGTGCTTCTCCTGCCCGATGAGGAAGAGATCCCAGAGAGGATGGTTGAAGACGAGAAGAACATTGGGCTCTGCGTTGAGGGCGGAGAGAATCTCAGTTAGTTTTTTGTCGTTGGGATTGGCGGTGAATTCGGCGAGTGTGGCCATCCATTCGTTGGCGCGGTCGCTGGGGAGATTGTGAACGCCGAGGTGAAAATCCTGACAGCCACCGTAAGGCGCGCTCCATTCAACGGAGACGGGAATGTGGCGGGCGCTGGGGACGGTGCGCAAAAGCATTGGCGCATTGATGTTGTCGTGATCGCTGAGTGAGACGAGGGGATTGAGGCCGATTTTTTCGATCTGGCGGCTTTCAAGATCGAAGGCCAGACGCGGGGTCAGAGGCGGGGTCCAATAGCTTTCGCTGAAGTTGATTTTGATTCCGTGACGCTCCTGGCTGCGGCGCTCAAGGCGCGTGATGAAGGGGCGAACGACGGGGTACTGGTTTCCGAAGTTGGCGAGAAAGTCCAGCGTCTCTTTTGATTGGTTGGTGTGGCCGTGCAACGAGACTCCGGTCTGGAACTCACGGGGCGCGTTTTTGTCGCGCCAGAGGTATGAGATGGAGATCTTTGACATAGTCACCCTTTCAATCTGGAATGCGGCTTAGCTTACATTTCTATTGTCGCGTGGTGGAGTGAAAGGAGTGTTAAGGTCGTAAGAATCGCTAGTCAATTCAGCGATTTACGTTACCAGATTGGTACATTTTGGGAGGTTGTCACAGTTTCACAGCGGCTGTGATGTGAGCAATTTTTTGGTGATTTGGTGGGAGGATGTGGTTTGTTTTGAGGCGTTTAGGGAAGTTGTCACAGTTTCACAGGCGATTTTTGCGAAAAATCTTTTATTTATAATTGGTTTAGGGAAGATAAGTTATTGAATAATTGACGTTTATTGAAATTCTGGGATGAAAATGTTTACTAAATAGTTAGCCATCCTGGAAAAACAGTTGTCAGATGTCAGATGTCAGTTGTCAGTTGTTCAGGCTGGAAGTGGCCGAGGAACTGAGTACATCACTATTATGCGACGGATTGGGGTAATGATCTGCAAAGCTTTGCATGTCAGCGATGTGTTGCCGCAGGGAGTCCGGTAGCGGTGGGGAGGATGTCGCGGTAGCTGGCGTCTAGTGCTGGACCCATGAGGAGAATGGCGGCGATGCGGCGGACAACCTGGGCGAAGTATGCGGCTTCTTTAGGATGAAGGGCGCGGTGGAGGAGGGGTGAAGCGGGTTCTGAGGTGAACTCGCGGTAGCTGAGCCACTTTTTGAGAACCTGGTATCCGCCGAGGGTGTAATTCCAAACGTTAATTGGGACGGCTGACCAATGGGCGTCAGCATTGAGATAGACGTCGACACATGTTTCGCCGAGCTGGGTTAGCACTTCTTCGAAAGTGAGGGATTGGGTTGCGGCCAGCGTGGCGAGCTTTTCACGCTCGAGTGCGGACCAAGTACGTTCGGGGGCTTTACCCCGACCAGGCGTAACAGTGCTACCTTGGCCCTTGTGTCCCCAACCGGCGGTGATTTTGAGAGCTTCGTCGAGATTGTAGTCAAGCGGGAGTTTGAGAACAGAGAGAAACGACCACTCGGCGGTCAAGTTGACCGATGATTCGGAATCAAGTAACTCAACAAGTCTGCGGCCCAAGTGGGCGGAATGAACAAGTAGTTCGACAGTTGCTGGGAGTGGGATACGTGGCCAATCGTTCAGCAAAGCTCCACAGTTTTCAGTTCTATAAACTGGCGTATGCATTGTGGCCAGTGCATGATAGAAAAGGCTCAATTTGGGTGCGGACAAGTTGTCCAAATATAATTCGGCAGAATTACTGAGATTGGCTCGAGTTTCTACAGTCGAAAGAAGTGTTCCTGCAGATTCAATGACGATCGCGGGAAAGAAGTTCGATAGACCATTGCCAAAGTTATCAGCTAATCCATTGACAATTGTGCCGCGCACAAAGGTGTCACCAGATTCACGTTGTCGTGCTTCTAGCCATACAGTGCTTCCCAATAGCTGTCCAACATAATCTTCTCTCTTTCTATCAATCAGATCTGTCTCCGGTTCCCAATAAATCCATCTCAGGTCGAATGGCCGATAACAATAACGCAAAGTTTCCCATGACCGAAAGCCCCTCTCTTGCAATTTTGCACGAGTTTCTTTCGCCTTATATTTTTGATTATCTTCCATAGCATCCGGAACTTCTTGCGCGAATTGCTCATGCGAAATCGCAGCATTGAAGTAGTTATTCATTCGCGCTTCAAGTCTCTCACGATCAATGTCCACTACAAGCGGATCCCGACTAGTCTTGATGCCGGGAAAGGATAACGGTAAGAGATCCGGCAACCGGGGCCAAGCAATGAAATTTGAAGTGAAAGTACGCTCTGCAAAGAGACATCCCAAAGCCGATACAGGTGCAAATGGTCCATAAATTGGCTCTGCTTCATGGCGGCTTTCACGTGCAAGCTGTGCTAATTTTCCAGTGCCCCAAATATCGCGAATTAGAATTGATGAATTTTCTGCCGTACTATTGTTCCGTACTAGCGTTGTTATCGCAGTGCCGAGTTGGATACCTTCACGGTTCTGCGGAGTAGAAAAGGCACTCGGGTCAGGCAATCCCTCTGGCGTTGTTTTGCCAGTGCGGTATTTGTCACCGTTGAGATTATCGATATAGATAGATTGAAATGTATCAATGTATTTTTTGCGCATGGAGACATGCGAGAGCCCGTCTAACCATGCATTATTCGAGATCAACGAAACGATACCGCAACCACCTTCGTTGCCGTGTACATGAGCGTCACCGACTATACGACGTTCGGCGATGCGGAAGAAACGAATGTAAAGATCATTAAGGCCCTGGCCTTGCGGAGCGGGCAGGCCGGGGATTGCTTCACGATAGGCTGTGGTGAGGTCGCGTTCTTCTTCGATGGAGGCGATGCCTGCGTAACCGTTGTAGGGAGGGTTGCCGAGAATGACGAGAATGGTTCCTTGCTGCTTGATTTGTTCGGAGTCTTCGCGCTCGCGGCGGAACTCCTCAAAGATGACGGATTGGGGGTGACGCTCGGGAACCCAGCCGGTGAGGGCGTTGGTGAGGAAGACTCCGGCGCGATGCTGGTCAGTGAATGGAGCGCCTGCGGCCTCAAGCAGAGATGCCATTTGTAAGTGAGCGATAACGAATGGCGCGGGCATAATTTCAAAGCCGAAGACGCGAGTCAGGGCGGCGGTACGGAGGCTGCTCGGAACGAGCGCGGTGTCGTCGCCAGCGTTTTCAAGCAACGTTTTGTGAATGCGATGCAGGACGGCGGTGAGATACGCTCCGGTTCCACAGCAGGGATCGAGGATGCGGACGGCTGGACTGGCGAGGCCGAGAGGCTGATTGAGCTGGGTACGCAGAAGATGATCCACACGCTCGACCATGTACTGCACGATTTCTTTGGGTGTGTACCAGACGCCGAGGTCTTTGCGGAGTTGGGGATCGAAGGCTTCAAGGAATGGCTCGTAGAAATAAGCGACGGCTTCATCTTCACGGAAAGTATCGAAGAAGCTGGGCTGGACGCGATTGAGGGCTTCACCGGCAAGATGGAGGACTTCTTGAAGTTGGATGGAATCAAGCGCACCAGGTTCAGAGACTTCGCCGAAGAGTTTGCGGAGAACAGGGACGCGGAGATAGTACGCAGAGAGACGCCATTCGAAGTGCGCCCCGGGTACACGACCTTCGGGAGAACGACGCCAGAGGACCCATGCAGAGAAGATGCCGTAAAAGAGGGTTTGGACGAGGGTGGAACGGAAGAAGTGCTCACCTTTCTCGCCTTCGAACTTCATGCCGAGAGATTCCTGGAGCGCACGCTTGACAGCATCGAAGCTCTGGAGCTGATGGTCTTCAGCGCGGGCGCGGGCTTCGCGAGCGTAAGAGGCAAGAAGCCAAGCAACGTCTTTGGGTTGGGCAAGCGGAGCGCGATGAAGCATGATGCGGGCGAGAAAATCAGGAAGCAAGTCTTTGTGTTTTTCAAAGCTAGAGATTGGCGCTTGCCAGAGATCGACTGCGGTCGAGGCCAGCTTGTAACGTTCGAGAGTTTGAACTGTGCCGGATACAGAAAGCTGAAGGAGCCGAAATTCACGCAGGTTGGTGATGAGGACGAGGCCGTATTGATTCAGATAGCGAAGTGTTTGCGGCTCTGCTGCGAGAGTGTCGAGGTTGTAATCGGCGGGCTTGATTTCGACAACACCACGTTCGGGGTTTTGGAGTAGTTCCGGTTCGGCGCCGCGACGCTGTCGTCTTGGCTGGGGGAAAAATCCGCCATCAGGGAGACCCGCGCCGCTATTGCGCAGTTGAGTGGAAAAGAGAACGACTGGCCTGAGGGTTTGCCCGGTGGCATTGAAAAGACGATCAACTGGAGGATAGAAGGATGTCTCGGCGGTTGCCGAACCAGTGGAACGTATGGCGCGAAGATCGGTAATGAATTGAGCGACAGTGTATTCGACGGGCATGTTGCATTTAATGATTACATGTTATCGGGGCGTTAGTGATGCGGAGTTTGGTTCCGTCACAATGCTGAACAATCTTTAGATTATTGTGTAAATGAATGGGCGCGGGGAAAGCCGTTCCTGTATGAGCATTGGGTGAAATATTTGTTGCACGACTGAAGTTGTGCCCTTTCACAGTCTATGGATTGAACGAAGCAGATGAGATATTGACAGGGTTCGGGCGGCCCTACGGGACGCGGTTTTGTTGTTGTAGCTAACCCAGGGTTGCCCCTTCACTACGCTCAGTGTTCACCCTGGGCTATTCTCTTGCTACCCCTCCGGGGTACTTGATGTCGGAGTTGAAGCCCTGACGTATTCTGAATCTTCGGCGGCGCGCCCTTTCAAAGCACAATCTGCGGAGAAATTTGATGGATGAATTTAGACCCGCGGCTGAAGCCGGTTGTTGTGATGCATTATTTCAGTGGCCTGAAGGCCACTGCTCCCTCCGGGACGGGCGCGGCGAAAGCCGCGCCCGTGGAGATTTTGTGAGATTGCATTGATACCGGGGATAAATCCCCGGCCTACCTCCGTAGAAACAAATGATGTGGGGATGAATCCCCACGCTACCGGACGAAAAGCAACCGCAGATCCTTCGACTATGCTCAGGATGACAAGCTGTAAAAAGCTATAGATAGATATCCCCGGTCTCAAAAACGAGACCGGGGGCACCCGCGTCACTTACATTTTGATGAACGGGCCACCTGATAACGCCCGCTCATCGCAAAGAACGCGATGAACGGGGCACAGCTTTACAGCTCGCTCACATATTGATGACCGGAGCACGTGCATCCTGCCCTACTTTGCATGCGCAGCGGCAGCGGCGAGGTAGAGGTCAACGTTGCTGTTGTCGACGATTGAGGTGCCGGTATCAATGAAAACCGGGTAGGGAGCGAAGGGGTCGGTGCTGTAGTCCTTGCCAAACTGGGCGGGCGGGTCGTGAAAGATTTCGTCCAGCGCCTTGAGCCCGACAAAGCCCATGGTGAAGGGTTTTTGAACGATGGTGGAGTCGATGGTTCCATCCTTGATTTCGTTCAAGGTGTTTGGATTCACGTCCCATGCGATGAGTACGCGGCTCTTGTCGTTGGTGCGCTTGACCGCGTCGGCAACCATTTTGCCTGAGGCCGACTCCAGGCAGACAAAGGCATCAATTTTCTTTGGGCCGGTGAGAGCCAACAACTGCTGGGCCTTGTCAAATGCCGCGTCGAGATTGCTCTTGATGTCGACGACTTCGACGATATTAATGCCGGGATGTGAGGCAAGCACATCCTTGAATCCCTTGAGGCGCTCATCGGTGTTGGTCTGGCCGGCGATGGTGAAGAAGACGACGTTCGCCTTTGCGCCCAGTTTTTTGACGAGGCGTTGCCCGCCGAGACGGCCGGCATCGAGATTGTTGGTGCCGATGAAGTAGATTCTGTGGCTTCCCGCAGCGTCGGAGTCGATGGTGATGACGGGAATTCCAGCGGCGACCGCGTCATTGATTTCTGGTGTCAGCACGGCGGCGTCGGCAGAGGAGATGAGAATGCCGGCCGGCTTTGCGGCGACGGCCTTTTTCAACTCCGCGAGCTCAGCCTGCGGATCGTAGTTGTCAGGGCCGACGACCTTGGCGGTGACATGGTCCTGCGCGGCGGCCTTGTTGAATCCCGCAACGGCCGTTTGCCAATAGTTTGTGGCCATGTTGGTGGTGATGAGGTAGTAAACCTCTTTGTCCGAGTGCCTTGCCTGGCAACCCGGGATAAAAACCGCCGACAGCGCGGCAACGGCGAGTACTATTGCATTTCCTGGTTTCATGGCTCCCTCCTTCTGCGGTGATGATTGTGGGGCGTACCACTGCTTCTCAGCGCAAGCGCCAGCCTAATCCAAAATTCGGCGGAAGTATACTCCTGAGCGAGCTTCATCGTCCATACGGGAGGTTGCCGAAGGGCGGGGCAATCGCATTACTTTGCTGCGGGTTTTGACCAGGGCGGGACGATGCCGTTCATGCGGGCGTATGCGATGGCCTGGCCCATGTGCTCGTTGGCGTGGATGATGGCGCGGAGATAGAGGTCGTCGAGGGTGACATCCATTCCCCAGACTTTGAGTTTGCGGTTGAGGTCGCCGGGCTTGAGGCTGGCGCGCGCGGATTCAACGGCGGTGAAGGAGCGCTTGAGCCAGTCGATGACGTCGGCTTTTTTGGTGACGGTGGCTTCGAGCTTTTCGTCGCTGATGTCGGGAGTTTTGATGCCCATCAGACCGAGGTAGTAAAAATTGGCGATGGCGATGTGCATGTAGACTTCGCTGATGGAGCGGACGCCGGGAGCTGGACGCCAGGAGTATTTATCTGCCGGGGTAGCCTCGGCGAGTTGGAGGATTTGGTTGGTGGCGTGTTTCCATTCGCCGTTGAAGCCTTGCATGACGCCATCGTTTTGAGCGCGCAGCAGGGGAGCGGCGATGAGGATGAGCAGGAAGAGAAGTTTTTTCATGGGGACCTCCGGGGGGATGACAGTTGTCAGTTCTCAGTTCTCAGTTCTCAGGATGATAAACCTCAGAAGTGAAGACAGGATATTTTTTTGAGGGCGTCTTGCGGTACCCTTCGAGTGTGCTCAGTGCCGGCTATGGGGCGCCCGGCCAAAGTAGCTGGGAATCCATGAGAATGCTTTGTTTAGGATCAAAAGCAGCGAGTCAGCTTGCGCTGCGCGCAAATAGCGAGTCAGCTTGCGCTGCGCGCAAATAGCGTTGAACCAGAGTACGCCTGCCGATGGTGAGAGGTTGTTACCAGTCTGAATCTTGCTCGCCGGCGTCGAGGACGATTTCGCGGGTGTTTCTGGGGATGGGTGAGGATTTGGATTGGGGTTTGGGTGTGGTGGCGCGGAGGGTTTTGGCGAGTGCCCACTTGAGCTCGTCGATGCCTTCACCGGTGACGGCGGAGATGGCGTGGAACTGGAGCTTGCGTCGCTTGGCGTGGGCGGCGAGTTTTTTTAATTTGTCGGGGTTGGCGGAGTCGATTTTGGTTGCGACGACGATCATGGGTTTCTCGGCGAGTCCGTGACCGAAGCCGGCTAGTTCATCATTGATGACTTTGAAATCTTCGACGGCGTCAGGGCGACCGGAGGCGTCGGATACGTCGACGAGGTGGGCGAGAAGGCGGGTGCGTTCGATGTGGCGGAGGAATTGGACGCCGAGACCTGCGCCGAGGTGTGCGCCTTCAATGAGTCCGGGCATGTCAGCGACGACGAAGGATTCCAGTTCGGGTTCCTGACCGACGGAGACGACGCCGAGGTTGGGCTCGAGGGTGGTGAAGGGGTAGTCGGCGATTTTGGGGCGCGCGGCGCTGATGCGGGAGATGAGGGTGGATTTGCCGGCGTTGGGGTAGCCGACGAGACCGACGTCGGCGAGGAGTTTGAGTTCGAGGCGGAAGAAGCGCTCTTCGCCGGGGCGTCCGAGTTCGTGCTCGCGCGGGGCCTGGTGAGTGCTGGTGGCGAAGTGCTGATTTCCGCGTCCGCCGCGTCCGCCGCGTGCGACGACGAATTCTTCGTCGGGGGCGGAGAAGTCGTGGATGAGTTCACCGGTGAGATCGTCGTAGACGACGGTGCCGACGGGGACTTGGAGGAGGACGGAGTGTCCGTCGGAGCCGGAGCAGTTTGAGCCGAGGCCGTGCTCGCCGCGCTCGCCCTTGTGCTCGGGGTTAAAACGAAAATGAATGAGGGTATTGTGGCGCTGACTGGAGACCATGACGACATCGCCGCCACGACCGCCGTCGCCGCCGGAGGGACCGCCACGGGGGACGAATTTCTCGCGGCGGAAGGCCATGCAGCCGTTGCCGCCGTCGCCGGCTTTGACTTTAATTTTTACTTGATCGATGAACATGATTATTCCTGACTTTGTTGCCCTCGGCGGCTAAAGCCCCCGAGAGTCTTTTATTAGATGCTAGCGGCACGACTAAAGTCGTGCTCTGACTCATTTTCTGCCGCAGCCGGGAATTGTGGCTGATTCATTTCGATTGCGGAAGAGCTAAAACGAGGCAAAATGGATTTTTGCATGCTGTGATGGCCGTACCTTTCCATTTTAGGGTGTTGGGGGTAGAATCGCTCGGTGACCCTCTGCAGAGACTGGCGAGTTGCGAGCTGGCGGAGATGGTTATGTATTGATTAGATCAGGTATTTATCCCGGGATCTGCCACGAGACGGGAATCGGATGGCAGAGCTTTTGGAAGTTATCGCGAGAGGCGCAAGGTGGTTTGTACGGACTGCTTGTGAAATTTTATGCGGTAAAAAGAGGAAATGCACAATAGTTGAAGTCGCGATCATTTTTGGGTTGATTGGATGCGGATACTATTTAATTTCGAGTTCATATTTAGTGGCACAGAGTGATGCGAGCACGAATTCACAAAATCAAAATCAGAAAAAAGTGAGGCCGTCTTACTTGGGGCCGACGGGAATGCTGGCGGGAAAGCTGACGGATCAGCACGCGCGACCGATGGGCGGGATTGAGGTGACTGCGCGGAACCTGGAGACGGGGGATGAGGCGCGGACGATAACGGAGGAGAACGGAAATTATCGCTTCACGGGCTTGGAGCCGGGCGAGTACCGGATCTCAGCGGATTCAAAGGAGCTGGGACATGGCGAGGTGGAAGGAATCATAGTGACGGGCGGGCACCAGGCGCGGGTGATTGTGGCGCTGAATATGGAGTTACCTGCGGAGAAGCCGTTAGCTGTGACGATTTATGATTTGACTCCGACGACGACAGTGTTGCAAACGAAGCTGCCCTCGGAAGAGATGCAGCAGATGCCATTGACGGGTCGGAACTGGGGAAATTTTGTACTTGAGACGCCACATGCGACGCCGCCGAGTGAGAACCCGCAGCCTAAAGGGATGGAAACGACTGGAATGAATCCGGGCGCGACGATAGAGAAGTCGGGATTGAGAGCTGCTGGTGCGTTGAATGCGTCGATGTCTATTGATGGAATGAACACGACGCCTGGATTCAAGGCGCGGGGATGGGGTCGTGGCGGCTCGTCACCGATGGCGGAGGCGGCGATCAGCGAAGTGAAGACGCAGGCGGGAAATGGCGAGGTGATGGCGAGTCGCGCGGGAGCGGGCGAGATGAGCGCGCATACAGCGCGGGGAACGGACGGATTGCATGGGAAGGCATTTATTTATGATCGCGGGAGTTTTTTCAGCTCGATGAATCCGTTTACGGAGTGGGTGAAGGAGACCGCACCAGCGACATCGACGACGATTCCGGTGTTCACTCCGTTTGCATATACGCCCGAAGATCAGGAGATGACGTTGGGGTTAGGACTCGGCGGTCGTGTGAGTAAGAAGAAGCTATTCTGGTTTGCGGCGCTGGATGGATATTTGCGCAATAATCCGGGAGTGTCGAGCCTGCGGCATGAGGATATGTTTTTTACGCAGCCGACGGATGCACAGATGACGCTGCTGGCGCTTCAGTTGGGATTGCCGACGACGAATCCGGTGGTAGAGGGTATTGGGGCGTACTCATCCATGCTGGAGACACTGGATGGATTGCTGGGTCCGGCGGCAAGATCAGCGCGGCAGTGGATTGGATTTGGGAGAGTGGATTGGCAGCAGAATGAGCGCAACCATTGGATGGCGGAGGGAAATGGCGCACGATGGAATGCGCCTGGTGGAACGCTGACGCGGACGGCGGAGACATTTGGCAACCATAGTTACGGAATCAGCAAATCAACCAATGAGTGGGGATTGTTGCGGTGGGAGAGATTCTGGAGCGAGAATCTGCTTTCGGTGACGCAGGGTAGTTGGTCTCGAGAAGTGCAGAGGCAATTACCAGGAACGCCATCACAGTTTGAGCAGAGTTTGATGATTAATGTTTGGGGACAACTGCCGCAGATACTGGTGGACTCGCGGTATGGATACAAGATTGGTAATCCGGCGCGACTGGGGCCAGGGCCGTATCCCGATGAGAGGCGAATACAGGGAGGCGAACAGATTGACTGGGTGCACCGGCAGCATTTGTTGAAGGCGGGATTTGCGGTGGGTCACATTGAGGATGAGATTGGAGTGCTGCTGAATCAGACGGGGAGTTACAGCTATTCGAGTGTGGAGGATTTTGCGTCGGATGCTCTGGTGTTTGAGAAGTATGGAATATCGGGGCAGTTGAATCCGTATGACCAGCATAATTGCAATCCGACGCATAAGACCAGTTCTGGCGGGCCATCGTTGGGATACTTGCCATGCTACTCGTATTATTCGCAGACGATGGGTCCGGTGGGATGGAGCTTGAGTACGAATGATCTGTCAGCATATGTGACCGAGCAGTGGCAGATGGGCAAGCGCTTGACGGTATCAATGGCGCTCAGATGGGAGCATGAGGAGTTGCCGCCTGCAATCAAGCGATTGATCAATCCGGATTTTCCGTTGACGGCGAAACTGCCAGCGCTGGGGGAGGATTGGGGGCCACGGGCGAGCATTGCCTGGGCTATTGGGGGGAAGAACTGGCCGGTATTGCGCGCGGGATATGGAATGTACTTCGGACGCACGGAGAACGCGACAGTGGAGACAGTGCTGACGCATACGGGGTCGATCAATGGCGATTTGAATTTCTTTTTCAGGCCGACGGATAATTTGCATGGGGGAGGCGCGCCGCCGTTTCCCTATGTATTTGCGGGTGAGCCGTTGAATTTGGTGAAGCCGGGAGCGGTGATGTTTGCGTCGCAGTTCAAGAATCCGGAGGTGCACCAGGCGTTGGTGGCGTTGGATGAGAGCTTGCCGGGCCATGTGCAAGTAGCGGCGAGCGCGATGTTGAGTTTGGGCCGCAGGTTACCGACATCGATTGATACGAATATTGATCCGACGGTGAACCCGGGCACGATTACGTTTGCGGTGGTGGATGGAGATGGTAAGGGACCGATCAAAGCGCCACTGATTAACGTGCCGTTTTATGCGGCGTGGCCTTTTGCGGCTTGCCCGAGTGGAGCGTTGCTGAACCTGGCAGGACAGTGCGGGCGAATCAATCCGAATTACCAGCAGATAACGAAAGTGGAGAGCAAAGCGAACTCGACGTACGAGGCGGCGATGATTCGCGTGAGTCGTTATGGGCGGAGAGGGTTGTCACTGCATGCGTATTACACGTACTCGCATGCGATGGATTGGAATCCTAATGAGACGACGCTTGTGGCGGGAAGTGATGTGCTGGACCCGCAGGATTTTTCGCTGGAGTATGGGACGAGCGATCTGGATGTGCGGCACGCAGGAGGTGGCTCAATTCAATGGACGAGCCCGTGGCGGTTGAAGGGGTTGGCGGGGAAATTAGCGAATGCATGGATGTTTTCGGGGGTAGGGCTGTACAGAAGCGGGATGCCTTTCACGATGCGGACAGTGGGCAGCCTGGCGACGTGCGTACCACCTGGAGATTTTTGCATGCCGATACAGCCGGGCAGTGGAAATGTGCCGGGCGGCACGGCGGTTGCGGGACTTGGGCCGAGTGAGAACGGGTCGGGTGGAGATAACCGGATATACGGTGTTGGATCGGACAAGGTGGTCTACAACATTGGGCGGAATACTTACCGGTATCCAGCAACGTGGAAGGCGGATATGCGCATAGGGAAGAAGATTGAGTTAGGGAAGCTGTGGGAGCTGGAACTGCTTGCTGAGAGTTTCAATCTTTTCAATAATCAGAATGTGACGGAGATAGAGACGGTTGGATATTCGATGCGTTCGGGGACGAGTTCAGGATTGCCGACGCTGAATTTTTTGACGGGGTTAAAGCCGAATACGACGGCGTTTGGCCAGCCGCTGGATGTGAGCGCGACGAATTTCTTCAGGCCGCGGCAGTTTGAGTTCGGGATGCGAATGCGTTTTTGAGGGATTGAGTGAACTGATTTTTGCGCTGACTACGAGCGCTCACCCAAGCCGCACGATTTTTCTCGTCTGCTGCAAAATGGAGAACTCCTGCTGAAGACAATTTTTCATGGTTAGAGGGGGATAAATCTACGGTTTATCGCACGAAAAAATCACGCGCAAAAAAAAACGGCCATCCCGATTGGGATGGCCGTTTTGCATTGATGCTTATTCCGCTTGACGCTCGTTCTTGCGGAGGTTGATGAGATCGCCGAGAGTAGTGGTTGAGCTGGAGACTGGCTGACGCTTGTGTGTCTCCTTGTAGTTCTCAACTTGCGCACGGGTTGCCTGTTGAGCACCTCCATCAGTACGGAGGCTGAGACCGACCTTCTTCTCTTCGACGTTGATCTTGATGATCTTGAACTCGTGCTCCTGACCCTGCTCGAGAGCTGCGCTTGCGCTTTCATCGGAACCGGCTTCAGAGATGTGGCAGAGGCCTTCAATACCCTCGGCAATCTCAACGAATGCTCCGAACTGCGCGGTACGCAGAACCTTGCCGTGGACCATATCGCCGACGCGATGGGCGGCGAAGAAGGTCTCCCAGACATCGGGCTGAAGCTGCTTGATGCCGAGGGAGAGGCGACGGTTCTGCGGCTCAACGCCGAGAACGATGGCCTTCATTTTCTCGCCCTTCTTGAGAACTTCAGAGGGGTGCTTGACGCGCTTTGTCCAGCTCAGGTTGGAGACGTGGACGAGGCCGTCAATGCCCTCTTCAATTTCAATGAAGGCGCCAAAGTCGGTGAGGTTGCGAACGCGACCTTCGACTGTGGAGCCGACGGGATAACGCTCAGTGAGGTTCTCCCATGGATTGTCGAGGAGCTGCTTCATGCCGAGCGAGATGCGACGGTCAGACGGATTGACGCTGAGCACGACAGTCTCAACTTCATCGCCTGGCTTGACGAGCTTGGACGGGTGCTTCATGCGCTTGGACCAGGTCATCTCGGAGACGTGAACGAGACCTTCGATTCCCTGCTCGAGCTCAACGAAGGAGCCGTAATCAGTGACGGAGAGAACGCGACCCTTGACGCGGGCGTTTACGGGATAGCGCTCAACGGCGTCGAGCCACGGATCAGGCGTGAGCTGCTTGAAGCCAAGGGAGACGCGCTGCTTATCCTTGTCGTACTTGAGAACCTTGACCTGGATCTCATCGCCGACGTTGACGAGGTCGCGGGGGTGGGTGAGTCGGCCCCAGCTCATGTCGGTGATGTGGAGGAGGCCGTCGATTCCGCCGAGGTCAACAAACGCGCCGTAGTCGGTGAGGTTCTTGACGGTTCCGGTGAGTATGGCGCCCTCTTCGAGATGCTCGAGAGTGGTGGAGCGCTTGGCGTTGATGTCCTCTTCGAGAATTTCTTTGCGGCTGACAACGACATTGCCGCGCTTCTTGTTGAGCTTGATGACGCGGACTTCGATCTGCTGACCGAGGTAGCCGTCGAGGTTGCGCACGGGGCGCACTTCAAGCTGCGAACCGGGGAGGAATGCCTTGAGGCCGATGTCGACGGTGAGGCCACCCTTGACGCGGCTGATGACTGTTCCCATGACGGGAGTCTTGTCGGCAGCGGCTTTCTCGATGACGTCCCAAACGCGGAGGCGCTGGGCTTTCTCGTAGCTGACGAGGTAGCCGCCTTCAGGCTCTTCGCGCTCGATGACGACGTCAATGACATCGCCGGCCTTGAATTTACATGCACCGGTGTGATCGAGGACTTGCTCGAGCGGCACCAGACCCTCTGACTTGAGGCCCACATCAATAACCAGACCTTTTTCGGTCTGCTTGATGACTGTACCCGACACGACACTGTCGCCGTAAGCTTCGACTGCAGCAGCTTCAGCAGCCTGCTCGCGTTCAAAGGCGGCAAGCGCTGCGGAGAAATCGTCCGCGCTTTCAAGATCATGTGCTGAGTGGCTTGTTGCAACTGGCTTTGCGGCCTCAACAGGCTCCGCTGTACTGACTGGAGCAGGTTCAGGAACTGGCGCTGCTTCGACAGTAGATGGAGCAACCGGAATGGCAACTGGCGTGTCGATTGTGGGGGTGGTATCAACGTCCGTGGTTACCGCGGTTGTGGACGAAGATTCGGGCGAAGGAATAATATCTTCCGTCGCAGGCTCAAGAGTAGGGGTTTCAAGTTCAGTGTTAATGGTTGTTTTCTCGGTTTCTGGATTAAGGACGTCGCTCATCACAACTGGCTCCGAAGTACCTTGCACGTTCACGTCTTTCTAACGTGAACGCTGTGGACCCGACTCATGTGTGTTGTACAGTCACGGTCAGGTTCCAGTGTTGCTACATCTGTGCTCGTGCGATTCATGGCGTATTTACGCGAAGCGACAGCGGTGCAGGCCAAGATTTCAGGCCGCGTATTTTGCTGAAACTCCTTGTAGGAAACGCCCGGCAGGCTGCGGCACACTTGAGTAGCAGCCACGACTCACTGCAGGAATCCACAGAGGAAGCTACAGATCAAGAATAGCAACGTCGGCTCAGTGCGTCAACGCAACTCGTTGGAGAGAAAAGCGTTGAAAGTGGAAATTCACGGAAGATTAGCAGTGAATTTGAGGTGTGGATCAGGAAGGATTTTTCATCTTCGAGATGGTTTGTGAAAAGAGACACATGCAGGAGCAAGTTGATATGCAACTGGATTTGTGCAGCAGAGCGTGATTCGCGTGTTGAGTCCAGATTGCTATATGATTGAGCGCGAAGAGGTTTGAAGGCGCATGGAACATCTTTGGAGCCCCTGGCGATATACGTATGTGACGACGGCCGACTCGGCAACGCGCCCGGGAGTGGCGGAGAAACTCAATGCTTGGACGGGCGATCACGGCTGCGTTTTCTGCAACATGATCGCGAGTGTGGACTATGCCATCAGTAATGGAATGAAAGACGAAGATGCGGAAGCGGCGGCTGGAGTTGTGGCGCGGGGGAAATTTTGCTACGTTTGCCTGAATGCATTTCCGTACAACTCAGGGCACGTAATGATTGTGCCGTATGCACATTTGGATCGGCTTGCGCTGTTGCCGCATGAGAGTGCGCAGGAGTTGATGGCGCTGACGCAACGTTGTGAGGGTGTGCTGACGGAGCTGTACAAACCGCATGGAATTAATATTGGAATGAATTTAGGGCGCGCGGCGGGGGCGGGAGTTGCGGGACATTTGCATATGCATGCGCTGCCGCGGTGGCAGGGTGATACGAACTTTATGACGACGATTGGGGAGACGCGGATTTTGCCGGAGGAGTTGGGGATAACGTGGAAGAGGATGCGGGAAGAGTTTGGGAAAGGCTGATTTTTCAGGGATATTTTGCAGAAATTAGAATTAGAAAATGGTATATACTATCGGTATAGATCAAGGTGAGGTGCACAATGGCTCCAAAGAAACAAGTAGCAGCAAAAGAGGCCTTGGCTAAACTCTTCATGAATGGGCGCAGTCAGGCTGTGCGCTTGCCTAAGGAGTTTCGCTTAGAGGGGAAGGCTGTGCGTGTGAGCCGCATGGGTACAAGCGTTGTGCTGGAACCTATTGTGACGACTCGCAAGGAGAGCGTTAAGGAATGGTTTGCACGACTCGATGCTATCGGTGGTGACCCGATTTTCCCTGAAGGACGCAAGCAGAATCTTGCACCAATTCGTGAGTACTTCAAATGAACTACCTGCTCGACTCGAACGTTTGCATTGCATTGATCAACGGCACATCGAGCAAAGTGCGCACGCGTTATGAACAGGCTTCAAACCATGCGGCCAAATTTGCGACATCGTCCATCGTTGTGCATGAACTTTGGTACGGCGTGGCCAAGAGTGAGCGCGTTCAGGAAAACGCATTCCGTTTAACAGAGTTTTTAGCGAGGAATCTTGCGGTGCTCGCGTTTACCGTTGAGGATGCACGAGTTGCAGGAGAGATTCGCGCTGAACTTGAACGCAGAGGAAAGCGAATCGGCGAGTATGACACGCTCATCGCTGGACAAGCACTTGCAAGGAATTTAGTGATGGTAACGGCGAATACGAGAGAGTTTGGAAGGGTACATGGATTGAAGTTTGAGGATTGGACACTTTAACTATTTTTAGAACTGCTGACTTTTTTACAGTATTTACGTAATCCTCTTTCACTTGGCTCCCCGTTGAATGACTCCGCAAAACTATAGGCAGCAGCACTCAGATCCCAGACAGCCGTGAGTCTGTCTCCGACAGACAAGCTTTGCCAATAACGATAATTTTCTGCGTCTTGCTTGGCGGTGTCGGTGACTCGACGGATTGTCTTGTCCATGGCCATGAATTGATCCCATTTGGTGAAGAACCCCAGGTCTCAAACGCGAGACCTGGGGCACCCGTTCATCTTTTAGTGATTCAGCTTTTACTGCAACAAGGTTGGTTCGTCGTCTTTTAGTTCTTCGGGTGGGATGATGACGGCGGCGGCGACTTTGTCTTCGGCTTCGAGGTTGAGTAGACGGACGCCCTGGGTGGCGCGGCCGGCGGAGCGAACGGTCTTGGTGTCAATGCGTATGATTTTGCCCCATTGGCTGATGACCATGAGCTCGCTGGTGTCGTCGACGAGCTGGATGGAAGAGACGCGACCGATGCGCGGAGTGACGGCCATGTTCTTGACGCCCTTGCCGCCGCGGGTTTGCAAGCGGTACTCGTTGACATCGGTGCGTTTGCCGAAACCGTTCTCGGTGACACTCAAGATGCGGTATTCGCCTTCACCGTGCTTGCTGGGAGTGATGGCGACGCCGATGACGTAATCGTTTTTGGCGAGGTCGATACCGCGGACGCCGTAAGCGGGACGGCCCATGGAGCGGACGTCGTTCTCGTCAAAGCGAATGCCCATGCCGAGGTGCGTAGCCATGAAGACAATCTCAGAGCCATCGGTGAGGCGCGCGGAAACGAGCTCGTCGTCGGTGTCAATGCCGATGGCGATGATGCCGCGTGCCATGACGTTGGAGAAGTCCTTGAGCGGAGTGCGCTTGACGGTGCCGTTGCGGGTGGCGAAGAAGACGAACTTACCTTCTTCTTCAAGATCGCGGACGGGGAGAATGTTGCGCACGGTTTCTCCGGGCTGGAGATTGAGAAGGCTCTGCATGCTCTTGCCCTTGCCGGCTGCGCCGACGTCGGGAATCTCGTAAACCTTGAGCCAGTAAACGCGGCCGGTGTTGGTGAAGCAGAGGAGGAAGGAGTGGGTTGAATCGACGATGAGCTGCGAGACGAAATCTTCTTCGCGGGTCTTCATGCCGGTACGCCCGGTTCCGCCGCGACGCTGCTGACGGTAAATGGAAATTGGAGTGCGCTTGAGGTAGCCCTGGTGGCTGACGGTGACGGCGACCTGCTCGTCGGCGATGAGGTCTTCAAGCTGAAGTTCAGCGCTCTCGTCGATGATCTCGGTGCGGCGCGCGTCGCCGAAGCGCTCGCGAACGTCTTCGAGTTCCTTGATGATGACGTTGCGAAGTTTCTTCTCACTTCCGAGAATTGATTCGTACTCGTCGATGCGTCCGCGCACTTCCTTGAGTTCCTTCATGAGCTCGTCGATGGAGAGCTGAGTGAGGCGATAGAGCTGGAGTTCGAGGATGGCGTCGATCTGGCGGAGGGTGAGGCCTTTTTCCTCGTGGGGGAGAATCTCGCGGCCGAGGTCGATGCGAATTTCTTTGCCTTTGCCCCATGTGTAGAGGTTTTCGCGTGCTTCAATGCGCGAGCCAGAACTGCGAATGATTTTGATGACGGTGTCGAGATTGTCGAGAGCGATTTGGTAACCCTCGAGGATGTGTTCGCGCTCGCGTGCCTTGCGCAGAAGGAAGACGGTGCGGCGGCGGACTACCTCGATGCGGTGGTCGATGAAGCAGTGGATGGCTTTGTCGAGACCGAGCTCGCGGGGCTGTCCGTTGACGACCGCGAGGAAGATCATGGAAAAGCTCTCTTGCATGGAGGTGTGCTTGTAGAGCTGGTTGAGGACGATCTCAGGCTGCGCGCCACGCTTGAGCTCGATGACGATGCGCATGCCGTCGCGGTCGCTGTGATCGTTGACGTCGGAGATGTCGTCAACGATTTTCTCGTTGACGAGCTCGGCGATGCGCTCAATGAGTTTGGATTTGTTGACCTGGTAAGGAATCTCGGTGACGACGAGGGCCTGCTTTTCCTTGGTCAGGTTTTCGATGGCGACGCGGGCACGCATCATGAAGCGGCCACGGCCGGTTTTGTATGCGTTAGGGATACCAGCTTTGCCGTAGAGGAAGCCGCCGGTTGGGAAGTCCGGGCCCTGGACGTGCTTGAGAACTTCGATGAGGCCGCCCTCGGGATTTTTGATGAGCGCGATGGTGGCGTTGACGACCTCAGTGAGATTGTGCGGCGGAATGTTGGTGGCCATGCCGACGGCGATTCCGTTGGAGCCGTTGATGATGAGGTTCGGCGTGCGCGTGGGGAGGACGGTGGGCTCAACGGTGGACTCGTCGTAGTTGGGCTGGAAATCGACGGTCTCCATGTCGATGTCGCCGAGCATCTCGCCGGTGATGCGCATCATGCGGCACTCGGTGTAACGCATGGCGGCTGGCGGATCGCCGTCAACGGAGCCGAAGTTACCCTGGCCATCGATGAGGGGGTAGCGCAGCGAGAAGGGCTGTGCCATGCGAACCATGGTGTCGTAGATGGCGGAGTCACCGTGGGGATGATAGACACCCATGGCCTGACCGACAACCTTTGCGCACTTGGTGTATTTTTTGTTGTACTCCAGACCCATTTCACTCATCGCGTAGAGGACGCGGCGATGGACGGGTTTCAATCCGTCACGCACGTCGGGGAGCGCGCGACCGATGATGACGGACATCGAATAGTCGAGATAGGAGCGACGCATCTCTTCTTCGATGTTGATGGAGATAACGTTTTGTGCACCTGGAGTGGGCGCGCCTTCGAGGGGGAGCTCTGGGTTCTGATCGTCTGGCATAAGGTTTTCTTGTCGCACACGGGTGGTAGAAAATGAGGGCCGTAAAACTCTGATTTTTCAGCCGATGCGAATAATCTATTTTAACCCTTTTGAGGGGGTTTAAGCAAGGCGGGGAGATGGAAATAAGTCCTTATTTTGCTTGAATTTAGATAATCATTCCCGTGGAAATGGGACGGCGGTAAGAAGCTCAGGCTGCGCGGCGGGATTTACTGCGCGCAGATGACTTGCCGGGGCGTTTTTTTTGTATGGATTTTGGAGCGGCTTTTTTGGTGGATTTTGGTTTAGCGGGGGAGTTGGAGTCGCCGAAACCGGTGAGAATGACGGGGGGATGATCGGGGAAGCGGACCATGAGCGTGAGTTCGCCGCCGACTGCTTCGACGTAACTACGCAGAGTTGAGAGGTAGAGGTCGGAACGCTTTTCGATGCGGGAGACGCCTTCCTGTCCGATTTTGAGTTTCTTTGAGAGGCGCGCCTGTGTGAGTTTGCGAAGACGGCGGAGTTCGCGGAGTTCTAACTCCTCTGCAATTAAATCAGCTGTACGCATCTTAACTCTGTGGCGTGTTGCCTCTGACTCACGTGCGAGCATCTCTTGCAATGAAACTGTAAAATACCCCATTAACTTTTACCCCCTTCGGCAGAAATAGACTTTTGGTGTTGATCGAATCGACGGTCAGCAATCTCAATCAGTCGACGATAAAATTTATCCTGAGAAACGCCGGATTTATCACCGCCTACGAGTAGAATGGCTTGACGCTTCTGGTCGAATGCAAACGCAATTCTCCAAACACCCCCGTCTGAATTAAATCGTAACTCTTTCATATTTACATGCTTAGATCCGTTCAAAGTGTCGACCTTGGGACGCCCCAACTGCGGCCCAAAATGACTCAGGAAACCTGCCTGCGAGAAAATTTCTTGTCTTACGACTTCAGAAAACTGCATCAACTCGATAGCAAATTCCTGATGAAATCCCACTTCCCAATTCACTTTCATATTATGCTCAGAAAGTCCTTATGTTTTCAAGTGCATATTTTGATGTTCAGGAATCAAACTAATCCGGGGAGGCTGAGGAGGCAGAAGATGGCTTGCACGAGGACGACGACGGCGGCAGAGGCGATGACAAGTTTGCCGCGCGTGCCTTCGAAGGCGTCGGCGAAGACTCCGGCGATGAAGGTGAGGAGAAAAGGGAGGGCCCAGAGAAAGGTTTCAGAGGCGACGCCGGTGGTGATGAGGAAGATGAGGGCGAGGAAGCAGAGGAGCGGAGTGGTGTTGCCGAAATAGCGCGAGCGGCGAAAGCCGAGATAGAGGATGAGAGCGGCAGCGAAGCCGATGGTGATGCCGGCGTTGGGGAGAGTGGTGAAGAAATGCTGGGCTGAAGCGGTGGAGAGCGAGAGCAGCGCAGAGCCGGATTGGAAGACGGCGCTAAAGGCGTCGACGGAGAAACTGTATGCGGCAAAGAGGAGAACGATTGCGCCGATGACGGGGATGAGGACGACGGGAAGAACTTCGCCGCGCTTGCCCTCGACGATCCAGAGCATGGCGATGAGGCCGAAGAGCGCAGCGAGGGGGAGGGCGACGATGTGCGAAGCTGCAGCGACGGCGAAGGCGAGCGTGAGGAGGATCATGCGCGGACGCCAGCGCGCGCGCGGGCCGAGCATGGAGTGAGCGACGCCGATGCAAGAGTAGAAGCCGCCGAAAAAAGCGAGCGAGGCGAGCAGTTCCGGATTGGGCGAGACAGAGGCGCGCAGAACTCCAGGGGAGAAGCAGTAGAGAGCGAGCGCCATGTAACCGCCGTAATTGCCAAAGAGGCGACGCGTGACCCACCAGATGGCAGCACCGAGCACGAAGCCGACGAAGAGGAATGGGAGGCGCAGCAGAAGCAGGACGTGTGTGAGCTGGTGGCGCATCTCCCAGTTGCTGACTTCGCCATTGGTTTGGATGACGCGATCTTCAGGCTTGCGGGTGAGATCGAGCGCGCGCTCAAAGTAGTAGTTGAGTGTGAGCGGAAGTCCGGCGAGTCGATAGGTGAGGATGCCGTCGTGTATGTTGCCGCAACTTGTGTAGTAGCCGGAGATGGGCGAAGAATGTTTCCAGACTTCACGGCCGCAGCGGGCGTACTGGTAATCGCGCGCGGTGAGAGATTGCTGGTTAATGAGCCATAGTCCCTGCGCGAGGAAAAGCAGAAGCAGAGCAGCCGCAATTCTCTGCGGCGGATTGAATTGGAAGCGGCGCAGTTTCGCCAGGCCAAAGTTCATCAAACCCGTTTCCCCTTACGCACTCCAGTTTACTTGGCTGAGCCTGGTATGGCTTGTGATTTGCCATTCTGGAGTGTGGGGAGCATTGAGATGTTGATTAGCGTTTTGGGCCAAAGAATGCGACGAAGCCAGCGGTGAGCGTGGTTTGCGCATCAACTAATCTGGTATCGCCCTTGTGGAAGGAATTGATATTCGACCAGTCGTGCCGATACTCGATCCTGGTCAGCAGACCCTCGAGCCATTTGTACTCGTAGGTTGCCGTAGCTTCCTTGAGCTTTTGTGATTTGCCGGTCATGAATCCCTGCGGGTCATAGAAATATTCAGCACGGGCGGAGAGCGCGTTTTTGCCATTCAACTGCTGGTGAACCGCGCCGGCAAAACCCTGCCAGTGATTCAGATTGGTATTTCCCTGTGAAGAAGCGGAATCGCGATTCTGGCCGTAATCGTAGTTCAAGTAAGCGTTGAATTTGGCGGTGGGAGTCAATAGCAGGGTGGTATCGATGAGGTTTCTGTAGCCTTGCTGCGTTCCGGTGTTCTCAGGTCCGGAGTAGAAGTTGGCGCTCCAAGTGTATTTTGTTTTGGTGTAAGCGCTAGTGACGCCAACCGTCACGCCGCCATTCGATTTTGAAATGGTATTCCAGCCATTCACAAGTTGAATGCCGGCAGTCCAGGTTTTAGTTACCGGCATGGAGGAGCGCAAACCGAAATGGAAGTATGGAACAGCGTAAGTAAAGAGCAGTGAGCGCGAGTAATTCCAGTTGTCCTTGGACTCAATGACTTCAGCGCCTGCCGAGGTGACGAATTTTCCGAAGTCGAGTTCGAGTCCCCTGGCTTTGGATGGCTTGAAGCTGATGAAGGCCTGTTCAATGTAGTTGCCATTGTCAGAAGAGCTGCCACCAATCTGATTGATGAGTACGTTCGTGCGCCCGAAGATCAAATCCAGACGCACGCCAACGGGATCCGGATCGTGGTTGAGCGTCAGCTTGGCCATGCTGAGATTGAACTGGTCGGTTTTGTCGTTGAAGTTGTAATAATCATTCACCTGACCATTCGCGGAATTGGCGGGACGGTTGTAGTTGTAGCTGTAGTAGCCGTCGATGAGTCCACTGAATTCGATGGGCCCGAGGCTCCAGGTGGGTGAGCTGGCAGCCGGTGCGGGTGCAGGTTGAGCCGGCGCAGTTTGTGCGGGAGCTGGAGACTGTGGATCTTCACCCGTTCCAGGGGACAATGATGCAGCAGTATCGACAGAGCCGGCGGAAGCGGTGCAATCGCTCTCGTTGGAGGACTCCAGCTTGCAGCTCTTCACTTTATTCATGCTGGTCTCAGCCAGCTTGATGGCAAACGCAGGGCGCGCACCGGGAATGAAAGTCACGACTAATAAGGAAGAGATGATTACTGCTTTCCCAAAGGATATTGCAACTTGCTCGTTCTTGCCTTCCATGTTCCCTCCAAAAAAGAATACAGGATTCACGTCTCGGCTAAGCCAAGTGTGCCTTACAGGTTATTTGCTTATTAGCTGAGATTGTCTTGAAGGTTATTCTCTGTGGCATGATGTAAGGGTTCCATAAGCGGTGAAGATATCTATTGGTCTAAACGCTCAATCCTTATGTGGAGCTTACAACTTTATGCAATGTAGCGTATATGTATGCACATTGTGGAGCGAAAAAATGAGCGGGAGCGCCAAATGGTGAAGCTCCCGCTTAGAGGGAAATTGAATTTGGTTTGAATCAACATCCAGGCTGCAATCGCAAGTTGCTCATTCGTTAGAAGTGCCAGATCAAGTCAGCAGCGAGTGTAAGTGATTGAGTTTTTGCACCGATATTTTTCATCACGGCGGAAGGGGCGAGGCCAGAAGTGTTCTGCGCCATAGCCGCAACTGAAGCTCCCGGAGAAATATCCAGCGCGCGCAATCCGTAAGGACTGAAGGAGTGCGTGTAACTGAGTTCGGGACGAAAAGTGACGGTTGAACCTGCCCAGAAGTTGAAACCAACCATGTGCTCCTCGTAAATTCCTGGCGTGCCGATGCGTTGGCCTTTCATATCGTCGACGATTTCATTGCGAATATTGAGCGAGGCGGAATTGTGCCAGAAGTTGTGCTCGATGTAATTTGTCACAGCCCACTCATCGGCGAGGCAGCGTACGGCACGCGGTCCGGTGTAATTTACATTCGGGTTTTCGCAGACGGCGCCGAAGTTCAGATTGGTACCACCGGGGCGGCCATTCGTCGTTGTTTCAGGCCAGGGTGTAGTGGGAGATGATGGAGAGCCTGAATCGTACCAATACATATTGGGCGTCTCTCTCATGTACTGGTACCAGAACTCGGTGTCGGTGTGCCAAGTTTTGTTGAAGCGGTGATACCAGGTGGCGTAGTAAGCGGCGAGATTGTTGTAGCCGTACTTGCCATTGTTGATGGAGTTAGCGCAGGTGTTGAGAGCGTCGCCGCCTTTGCTCCAGGTGTAGATGACGCAAGTGTTGCCGGTAACTTGAGCATCGGTAGTCCAGGGCGCAGTGTCACAACCCGGAGAGATGCCACCTTGCACAGTCCAATGGTCGTTGAGCTTGAGGGTGAGGTTTGCGCCGAGCTGAGTGTAGCAATCGACGGTGTAAAGGATGGAGTGCGAGTAGGAGTAATTATTTGGCGCGAGTTGCGCTTCAATATCGGGTAGCGAGATATAGCGGCCGATGCGGAGGTCGGCGCCTTGAGCAATATGAGGAAAGTAAAGATCGACGTAGAACATGACGGGGTCATAGCCGTACTGCGCATTCTTGACGAGCAGTTGCTGACTGAAGATGCCGTGTGAAGTAGTAAAACGATAATCCTGACCGTAAAGGTTGGCGAGACGAAATCCCCAGTCAAAATGATCTGTTTGGGTGGTGTCGACGAGCTTTTCGGTGTAGAGCGCAATTTGATCGAGGACGATTGTATTTGGGAACTCGTCGTAAGCGGAGGGAAAGTTGGCAGCGATTCCTTTGCTCGCGTTGCCTCGATTGTTGGTTGAACCATTGGCGCCAATTGAAATCCATCCATACCATTTGATGGCGCTCAACTTTGTCGGGTCACCATGATCGATGGCAGTTTGGAGCATGTAGCTCTGGTAATCAGGAGCGCCAATTACTTGTGTGCCGCCAATGGGCCAGTCAGCGCCGGGGAAAGGCGGAGATGAAATTGGCGGCTCGGTGCCACGGCGTTTGGGCGCGTTTGGATCCGTTGCAGTTGTGGCTGTCCAATCTGCGACGTATGCCCTGCCCAATCGTGCAAAGAAGCCCGGTTCGGGCTTAACGGCATTGGAGCCGGCGGCTGGGGCGGCAGTTGGCTGGCTTTGTTGCGAGCAAAGAACAGAGGCTTGTGTGATGACGCATATCAATAATGCGCAGATCTTCCAGTTGGTTTGATTTTGCTTCATTTGAAAAACTCTCTTTCGGCTGATTGAGCGCACGCGGATTGGCGTTCAGCATTGCGTGCGCAATGCGCATGGCTGCGCGCAGCTTCAAAGTATGGATTGGGGAAGTATTGAGATTGGCCGGATTTGGCAGGAGGAAATGCACGAATAGCCAGCGGGTTCAACACGCCTGAAAACTTGCCGCTGCCATGGATGCTGTAGTGCATTGGGATAAAACATTTTGGCACGCGCAAAAATAATTTTTTGCGGCCAAAGAGAAATCTAGTCCTGAATCAGTAAAGAATTTATGAAGACGCAAACGAAAGTCGTAAATGATTTGTAAGTTCACCAGGCATTTGATGGGATGCGAAATTGGATTGCGAATGAATCACTTTCCCCGAAGCGCCGCCACCAATTAGACTTTGACTGAGCATGGCGGTCGAGATGGCAATTAAAGGTGAAGAGAATCCGGAGCGTCTGGTAAGCGCATCGCGCGCCGATGAGGAGCAAGGCTTTGAGTTGAAGCTGCGGCCGCGCTGGCTCAACGAGTTTATTGGACAGTCGAAGGCGAAGGAGCAATTGGCAATTGCGCTTGAAGCTGCCAAGTCGCGCGGCGAGGCGCTGGACCATGTGCTTCTCTTTGGGCCGCCGGGATTGGGCAAGACGACGCTGGCGACGATTATCGCAAATGAACTTGATGTGGGTTTTCAGCAGACATCAGGGCCGGCACTGCAGATTCAGGGCGATCTGACGGCGATTTTGACGAACTTGAGAGAGCGGCAAGTGCTCTTTCTCGATGAGATTCATCGGCTTCAGCCGGTGCTGGAAGAAAAACTTTACACGGCGCTTGAGGATTACAAGCTGGATATCATTATTGGGCAGGGGCCGGCGGCGCGCACGCACGTGATGGAGATCAGGCCGTTCAGTTTTATAGCGGCGACGACAAGGCCGGGGTTGCTGAGTTCGCCGCTCAGGTCGCGGTTTGGCATTTTGCTGCGGCTGGAATTTTATACGGAGCCGGAGTTGCAGGTGATTGTGGAGCGCTCGGCGGAGGTGCTTCAGATACCGATTGATCCCGAGGGCGCGAAAGAAATTGCGCTGCGGTCACGCGGAACACCGCGCATTGCGAACCGATTGCTGCGGCGCGTAAGGGATTTTGCCCAGGTGCGCGGGACGGGCGTGATTGACAAGCCGACGGCGAATGCCGCGCTGAGTTTGCTTGAAGTGGATGCGCATGGATTTGATGAGATTGACCGCCGGTTGCTGTTGACGATTATTCAGAAGTACGATGGCGGCCCGGTGGGATTGGGAACACTGGCAGCGACACTGGCCGAAGAGGAAGATGCGCTGGAAGAGGTTTACGAGCCGTTTCTGATTCAGATTGGATTTCTGGATCGGACGCCGCGAGGACGAGTGGCAACACGGCTGGCGTACGAGCATTTTGGATTGACGATGCCGGGAAGACAGGCAGGATTGTTTTAAAGATAGTTGTCAGTTGTGAGTTGTCAGTTTTGAAATGCGCAGTTCTCAGTTTTGAAAGCAGAATAATTTTGAGGAGTTGAAGTTATGCCGCTGACTGAATCGAAGATGCTTGAACTTGGGACGCTGGCGCCGGATTTTGCATTGACGGATGTGGTGAGCGGACGCGTTGTGCAGCGGGATGAATATGATGGGCAGCCGCTGCTGGTGATGTTTATCTGCGCGCATTGCCCATTTGTGGTGCACATCAACAAAGGGCTTGCCGCGCTGGGTGTGGATTATGAGTTTGAGCCTGTTGCGATTGTCGCGATTTGCAGCAATGATGCGGAGACGCATCCAGAAGACGCGCCGGAGAAGCTGCGCGAACAGGCTTACACGGAGGGATTTCTATTCCCTTATCTTCACGATGCGACGCAGGATGTGGCGCGGGCATTTAACGCCGCGTGCACACCGGAGTTTTATTTGTTTGACAGCCAGCATGAGCTGGTTTACCGGGGGCAGTTTGATTCCAGCCGGCCGGGGAACGATATTCCCGTGAGCGGCAACGATGTGCGCAACGCGATTGATGCACTGCTGGTTGGTCAGCCCATCAGTGCGGATCAAAAGCCCGGGATTGGATGCAATATCAAGTGGAAGGAATAAGGGCTAGAAGTTAGTTTAGAAAAATTAGTGTCGAATATAGAAGGGATAGACAATCATCATGGCGATAGCGATGGCGGCTATGAGCGCCATAGCCACGAGGGAATAGAGGAGAACGAGATTGGGTCCAGCCTGGGGCTTAGTTTCCAATTCATCTGTGTCGCGTGAATCGTGCTTGATATGCAGTTTACTCATATTTCAATGACTCGACGGGATCCAGTTGCGCGGCACGAGTGGCGGGGACAGTGCCGAAGATGACACCGATGAGAACAGAAGTAATGAGCGCAATAGCGGCCGAGCGCCAATCAACCGGCAAAACATAAGGCGTGAAAAGACGCACAGAAAAAGGCAACGAGAGCCCGATGATGGTGCCGACAATTCCGCCGGAGAGCGAAATAATCACGGCTTCAGTCAGGAATTGCAACTTGATCTCGCGTGCGGTTGCACCCAGAGCCTTGCGAATGCCGATCTCGCGAATGCGCGCGCGCACATTGGCGAGCATGATGTTCATGATGCCGACGCCGCCGACAGCGAGTGTGACGGAGGAGACAAGCAGCAATACGACGGTGAGAATATTGGCGATGGTTGCAGCCGAATCAAGGAGGGAGCGAAGATTCTGCGCCTTGTAGATGGAGTTAGGCCGGTGGCGCGCGCTGATGATGCGCACGACCTCTTTGGTTGCCTCAGGAACCTGATCCATGTTGCGCATGGAAAAATAGATTTGTTTTACATTGTCAGTGCCGGTGAAATAACGGGCGACAGAGTAAGGAATAAGAATTGTCTGGTCAGCAATTTCGGATTGCCCGAAATCTTCAACGTTTTTGAAGATGCCAACAATCGTGAATGGAATTCCGCTGATCTGGAAGCTTCTACCAATTGCCGCATCGGAACTGCCGTACATCTCCTTGGCAAATGGCTCAGTGACGACAGCGCATTTGATGTGGGCACTGTCGTCGGTGTCGTCGAGGAAGCGGCCCATGGGAACTGTCAAATTGTGAATGAACTGGTACTGCGGACTGACACCGAGAACCAACGTTTCCTTGGTGACGCCGCTACCAATGCTGATACGGTCGTGGGTCTCAAGAACCGGCGATGAGTACATGACGCCAGGCAGTTGCGCGAGGACGGCTTTCTCATCGTCGCGGGTGAGCGAATCACTGTTGACGACATGCTCAGAAGCTGCCGTTCCGCCGCCGGAATACTCAACTTCCACTTCATTGGTGCCGAATTTCTGAATCTCACCGATGATCCACTGCTTGCCTGTAAGTCCAATTGTGACGACGAGAATGACGGAGGCCGAGCCGATGACCATGCCGAGCGCAGTCAGCGCCGAGCGCAGCTTGCTGGCGGAGAAGGCTTCAAATGCCAGTTTCAAAACTTCGCTGAAGACCATCGTCTGCCTTGCGCTCATGAGCGTCTGGCGGAAGGCTTTCTGGCGGATTTCATCTTGTTTGGCAGTCATGGGGTCTCAATACCCATCATAGACGGAGGGGGCAAGTTGAGTCCTGCATGAGGCCGCAGGGTTGCGTGTCATGGAAAGAAAGATGACGCGCTTGCGGCCTATTTCAGCGGGTACTTAAGATTATTCCGGCACGTACTTATCGAGCCACTTCATTTCTTCGCGCACTTTGATGTAACCGTGCCAGGGATTTTTGGGCAGGGAGTGTCCTTCTCCGGGGAAGACGAGAAAGCTGTGCGGTATCTTCAGAGTTTGAAGGGCGCGCTCCATGGTTACGCCCTCAAGATAATTGACGCGGACATCTGCACTGCCCTGGACGATGTGGGTGGGAGTTTTGACTTTATCAAAGCGGAAGAGCGCGGCCTCGTCCTGATAGATTTTGGGATTTTCCCAGGGCTTGCCACCGAGGAACCATGCGTCGTCGAAGGTGAGATCGTCGTTGCCCCAATTGGCGGCGTGCTCGACGGCTCCAGCTCCTGTGACTGCGGCCTTGAAGCGTTCGGTTTGGGTGATGAGCCAGTTGGTCATGTAACCGCCGTAGCTATAACCACCGATGGCGAGTTTGTCAGGGTCGGCGAAACCATCTTTTACGAGTGCGTCGACGCCGGAGAGAATGTCGAGGCCCGGCGCGGAGACAATGTGGGGCGAGATGGCGAGCTGGAAGTCGTCACCGTAGCCGGTTGAGCCGCGATAGTTGGGACGGAAGACGAGCCAGCCGTGAGCAGCGGCGTAGGTTGCCCAGTCGTACCAGTCTGCGCCGAATTGATTTCCATCGGCGTCTTCGGGGCCTCCGTGAATGAGCGTCAACATGCGCAGATGCTTTTTGTTGAGCTTGCCGGGAGGAAAGATGAGGACGCCTTCAACGGTTCGTCCATCGGGTGATTTCCATGAGTAGGCGCGCCACTCCGGTTGAGCGCGCCCGGCGAAGACGGGATTGAAATGGGTGAGCGTGGTGGTGGTTTTTGCATCGGCTGGATGGAGCGGATCGGTGACCAGCATGGCTTGCGCGGGGGTGTTGATGGAGGAGTGGGTGAGGAGAAGCGCGGGGGTTTTCAACGCGGCATTGAGATTGGCGTATGCGCCTGCTGCGCCGGGAAGCAAAGTGGCATTTGCGCCATCGATGAAGTAGAGCTGGCGCTCGAGTGATTTGAGACCGACGGCGATTTCGCGACCATCACTGAGCAGAGTGAACTCCTCGAAGGAGCCATCGAAAGAGGAGCCGAGCCGTTCAACCTTGGCCGTGGATGGGTCGATGCGGTAGAGCCGCCCCTGAATATCACGATACGAGCCTTCAATGTATCCTGCGCCGGCGTGGACGAGGAAGTGAATGAATTTTCCGTCTGGCGACCAGTGAATCTCTGATTCGATGCCCTCGTTGTGAGTGAGCTGGCGCGCGGTGGATTTTGGATCTGCGGAAGTAACGAATAGCTCGTACTCTGAGGGATCTTCTTCGCGAAGATGCGCGGGTTCGGTTGTGAAGGCGATGGATTTTCCATCCGGCGATAGAGTTAGCTCAGCAATTTGCAGAGGTGAGGTTGTAATCTGCGTCGCCAGAACCGGAAACTGATCAGCATTTTCTTTTGATTTTTCCTTCGCTGCTTTCTTTGATTCCTTTGCATCCTTGCCCTTTGATTCCTTATCGTGAGGGAGTGGAGTGGCTAATGCTGCGGCAAGCGATTCTTTAACCGGTTGGCGGAGAATTGCGTCGCCTCTCAAGTGTTCACGCCAGCGAATCACGTCCTGCCATTTTTCCTTGTACTCAGCTTTTTCATCGGCGGGCATGGGCTGAGCGACGGAGTAGTAGATGGATGCGCTGTCAGGCGCCCAGGCAAATGCGTGTACGTCGAGCTTCTCTTCAAACAGAGGAAGCGCTTCACCGCCGTTGGCGGGAATAATCCAGATGCGCGTGAATGTCGATTCGGTTGCAGTATCCGATTCATCTTCGCCGTCCGATGCGCCTGAGCCGCCGTCCGATGAGGAGGGAGTGCGTTCGGCGAGGAAGGCAATCCACTTTCCATCTGGACTCCACTCAACGCTGCTTTCGTTTCCGGTGTGTGTGAGCGGGCGCAATCCATTGTCAGCGGCCCAGATCCAGAGGTCTTCGCGGAAAGTGCCAGCCTTCCAATCCGGCGACTCGGTCTCAATGACTGCAGCAGATCCATCGGGTGATAGGCGCAGTTCGCGAATCTCGGTCGTGTTCATGTATTCATCGAGCGAGATGGTGGGTAGATTGCTCTGAGCGTGAGTGGAAAGAGTGATGGCGGCGGCGAAAGTTACAAATAGCAGGAGTATGCGTGCGCGAAGTTTCATTCTGTTTGCCTTTGCTGATACAGGGAAAGTGAGATTGAAGATCATTCTATTTGGTTGCGGTTAAATTAAAGAAGCGCAATGACATTTAAAGAACGAAAAATGCGCCGGTGGAGTGGGAGTCCACCGGCGCATGATTTCAGAGCCAACAATTGATTAGAAATCCATACGCAAACCGAGTTGCAGGCGGCGGTAACCATCGGATGCCAGAGTCGCTCCGTAGGTACCGAGGGTTCCATTGGTCAGCGAAGGATTCAGACTGTTCGGGGCCACATCAAAGCGCGGAGTGTTTGTGATGTTGTAGTATTCTGCCGCAAATTTAAGTGTGGCCCAGTTGGCGATATTCCAGCTTTTGGTGAGTGAAGAGTCAATGTCAAAATAGCCATCGCCACGGAATGCGTTTCGTTGCCCAGCTTCACCCGGATAAGGGTTACGCAGCGGGAATCCATTGCGCATGCCATTGTTGATAGCGGTTTGAGTTGCCGTGTCGAAGATCATGGGCAATCCGGAGCTGTTCTTTGTCTTTTTGAAATTGATGCTACCTGTCTGAACACCCCATCCTTCAAGCTGCCAGTCGGTGGCCCAACCCGCTTGATAGAAGGAGTATGGCAAGCCGCTTGTCCAGCGAGAGAGACCGGCCCACTGCCATCCACCGATAAATGCATCAAGGACGCGGCTGGATCCGCTCAGGAACTGTTTTCCGCGACCAACCGGAAGCACGTAAACCCAATCAATTGTCATGAGATGGCGCGTGTCGAAGTCAGAGGGCCCCTTGTTGGCTTTTGGATTCCATGTGTTCTGAATTGCCGAACTGGTGAAGCCGTTGTCTCCATTTGAGCCCAGTTCGTTGGCACGCTCAGTACCCGAGGTCATATCAAGCGACTTGGAGAAACTGTAGCTGAAGTCGAATGTAAAACCGTGAGAAGTAGGATGACGCAGAGTGAGCTGCATCGCGTTGTAAGAGCTGGTGCCGATGGAATTCCAGGCATAGAGCGAAGAGAACTGCTGGTTCCAGAAACGCGGTGTAGATGGACAGTTGTTGTATATGAATTGACAAGCCATATCCAGATCAAAGAGGGCAAATGTTTCTCCCGATGATCCGCGATTCGGCGCCCACTCGTGCTTGTAGATGGCTTGAGTGGCGCTTTGACCGGCGTAATCCAAATTGGCCATGAAGGGAAAGACATTCTCGAAGTACGGAATCGGATTGACCAGTCCCGCCGGGTTTCCTCCGTTGGCATCAACGAGCTTTGAGAGTTGCGTGGCCGCGTTAAAGTAACTGCCACCACCGGATGGATCAACATAATTGACGGGCTCAGCAAGATCCTGCTGTTCAAGCAGGTGGCGTCCAAGCCTACCCACATAGTCGGCTTCAACTGTGAAGCCTGCACGCAACTCACGCTGAATGGATAAGTTGAATGCCTCAGAGTAAGGCGTCTTGATGCGGTTGTTGACGCCCCAGTCGATGCCGAAGCCAGATGCCAATCCCGACGGTGGCGCATAGGGGAAGGTTTGCGTCGGAGTGACAGGAGGAAGCGGATAGTCAGGCATGTTGTGCGCACCTGTGAAACGAGGCGAATTCTCGAAGCCATACGCACCCGCCGCATTGCTCAAAGAAGTGCTCAAGCCAAAGGAGCCTTCCTGGTCGAAGGAGTTGATGAGGCCTTCACCGTAGTGGTCAAAGTACATGCCGGCACCAGCGCGAATAGATGTTTTGGTATCGGGCGAGTAAACCACACCCAGCCGAGGTGCAAAGTTGTTTTTTTGCTTGGGGTAGAGCCCGGGCTGTCCATTCGCTTTTCCTGAGGGAGAAAAGGCCATGATGGGTTCGTAGATTTGCCCTTGTTGCGCGGCAGCCTCACGGCCTTTGTACCAGGCATCCGTATTCAAAGTCGGCGAGACCTGCTGACCATTCATCTCGTAAGGTGTTTGCAGGTTTGTGTAGCGCACGCCATAAGTAAAAGTGAGGTTGGAATGAACTCTCCACGAATCTTGCAAGAAGAACTCAAATTCGTTGGAACGGAAGTTGCGTTGAACAAAGGCGCCATCAGGTAGTGCGGTAGCAGTGGTAGGTGTTGCAACTTTGTAGTTGTAAACATTTGTCAACTGACTGACATCGCCCACCAATGTGGAGTAAGCAATCTCATAGGAGTTGAAAAAGCCTGTGTTTTGAACCGTAGGCAATCCGATTGAGGCCGGGTCGGGCAGAGTACCAATAGCGGGCCAGTAGGGGTTGGTGCTGGCTCCATTGAATGAGTTTGCGTCGGTGCCATGCTCATTGGTGATCTGCCGCCAGTTGCCGCCGAATGAAAATGTGTGTGCCTTGCGGGTCCAGTTCAGCGTGTCCGCAAGGTTATGCACTGGAACGTGCTGAATTGTGTTGCGGGTCTGTGCGGTTGGCTGCGTGTAGAAGCGGATGAAAACATAATCGCCGACACCCTGTCCTGCCCTTTGATAGCCCTGACGAATGAAACCATAACGCAGGTCGTTGACGAGATTTGCGGTTGGGGTCCAGGTATGTCCAAGTGAAAATCCCTTGGTGTTGTCGTCTGTAAAGCTTGCCGGGCCCTGTCCGGGGAGATTCGCCGCACCTGCGTTTGTGTCTTTTTGCAGGTTGCCGCGCGCAAAGAATTTATTGGCGCTGTTGAGGTTGTAATCAAGCTTGAAAATGCTTGTGTTCTGCGTGGTAGGGAGTGGAGAGGCAAAATAATATGATCCGCTGTTCAATCCATCGCCAGAAGCGGAGCCGGTTGCAACAGGCTCAGTGGCAAGGTAGGCGAGTAAATTCGGATCAGCACCGGGCTGAGCAGCACCTCCAGTTCCCCAGGGGCAAACATTAGAGCCATTGAAGTAATTGCCTGGTTCTGAGCAGCCCACATCGAGCGCAGAGACTTGTGAAGCTGAAAGCATATGAGTCACATTGTTACCGTCAATGTACTGGAGGACGCCGTTATAAGAGGTTTGACTAGTGCCCATAAAACTTGCAGTGGGTACAGTCGCCTGCACGACCTGATCAATGGACTGGCGCAATCCTTCGTAGTTGAAAAAGAAGAAGAGCTTATCTTTAATGATGGGGCCGCCAACGCTGCCGCCGAAAACATTTTTCACATAGTGCTGTGGCTGATTGGGCTGACCTGAATTAGATTCGTTGTTTTTCAGGAAGTAGTCATTTGCGACAGTGTTTGTCGGGCGATAGTACTCATACAAAGCACCGTGGAAGTTGTTTGTTCCCGCTTTTGTGATGAGGTTTACCTGTGCGCCGGAAGAGCGGCCTGCTTCAGCCGTACCGTTTGAGGTGGTCACGCGGAACTCTTCAGTTGAATCAAGGGTGGAGCGCAAAACACCTTGAAAAGCAGTTCCATTGAGCTGGTCGTTATCGTCGAGTCCATCGAGAGTGATGTTGCCCTGGTCAGAGCGTCCACCAGAAACTGCGCCCTGGCGGCTGTCTGCAGTGCTGGTCTGCGCGCCAAAGTAGAGCACGCCGGGCTGCAAGCTCAGGAGCGAGACGGGATCACGGCCTTCCATCGGCAGCGCCTGAATAGTCGCATTGCCGACCGAGTTGCCGATCGTCGCATCTGTCATATTCAGAGTCTGGGCACTGGTGCTCACGTCAATGGTGACGGCTTCCGCTTTAACACTCATCTTGAAGTCGATGGTCGCCGGCTGATTGACCAGCAACTCGGCAGAACGCGTTTCCGTGGCGAAGCCAGTGGAGTTAATGGTAATCAGATAGTGCGCAGGAGCGACAACGGGGAAAATATAGAAGCCTGCGGAGTTTGTTGTGGTGTGATAAGTGACGCCGGTTGAGCTGTCCGAGAGCGTGATAGTTGCGCCCGGAACCAATGCGCCGCTGGGATCCTTGACTACGCCGCGCAGTGATGTGGTGGCTTGGCCAAGTGCGAGTGTTGCGCTCGCAGACAGAAGTATGATCAAAAGCCAGTTCGATAGGATCTTTTTCACGTCAGTACCCTCCAAAGTTTTCAATCGTTACGTTTGATATTTCTGCTTTGTGTTGCTGTCAATTTTGCGTGCGATTTTTCGGTGAAGTCTACTTGTGGATGAGCCCCTGCACTTGAGCTGATCCTTGAATGTACCAACTCCGTTGAATAAACTTTGCCATCAGGCAAGCGGGAAAGAAATGCCGATGTAGCGAGGCCTTAAAAAGCCGAGCCAACGGTCACGAATGATTTCCAATTAAATTATCGGAGTCTGCATAAATATACAATTAAAATCTTTAGGGGCCAGATGGAGGGGCCAATATTGTGGAATATTGCGGTAAAACTCTTTGACCCCCAGCTTGGGGTTAACGCATACTAATATCGCTCGAAAGAAAGCTGGCTCGTCATGCGCTTAAGTAGTCTCTATAGAGGATTTGCTCTGTCGCTAGTGTTCATTTTGCATTTACAGATGCCCCACGGCAGGTTGCAAGCGCAGAGTACTTCCCCCTCCAGTGCAACAGCCACTGTGCAATCCACGGCGAACGACGCCCTGCTGGCAAAAATGGCAAAACTTTATTACTCCACCAAGCGTGAAGGCTTGAGTGGATTCGACTGTTCAGTCCATATAGATTGGCAAAAACTCTTTCAAGAAGCAAATCCGGGCACCAGCGTCAGTCCGAATGATTCGAGAGTAGTACTGCTGAGCACAGTCGGAGTCAAACTGCACGCCCGCTTCAACGGCAACACAAAGTTGGAATGGAATGAGCCCACCGGCGCCGATGCCCAGCAATCGCAAGAATTAATGAAGAACATGCACGGTGCAATGGACCAGGTGTTTACAGGATTTTTGCAGTTCTGGACGCCATTTGTCGATGGGTCGACGATACCCGCCAATACACAGGGAATTGAAATGAGTCAAGGCACCGATGCCATCAAAATCAACGCCAAGGACGGCTCTACAAGGGTCTACGAGGAGTTCGATAACAGCTTTTTGCTGAAACATTTTGATATTTACATGGACAGCGGCACGACGAAGTTTGAACCAGCTTATATGAATACAGACAAGGGGCTACTGGCAAATTATTTTGTTGGACATATTCAACCAACGGGAGCAACGCCGGCACAATTCCAGACGTTGATTGTCAAAATCGATTATCAATATGTGAATGGCTTGCCAATCCCCGGCAAGATAGATTTTCAAGTGGTTGGATCTGGATCCGTTCAATCAACGCTGAGCGAGTGTTCGGTACTGCGATAGAGCGAACTCAGCTACCCATTGCAAAGGTACGCGCAGCTTCCAGCAGCGTGGTCACGGAGTGCATGGAGCAGGATTCGGAGTAGATGCGCATCAATGGCTCAGTACCGGAAGCGCGGAGCAGGAGCCAGGTTTCCGCAGCATTCGATTTGGTTGCGGCCTCGGGGTTGTCGAGGAAGAATTTCACACCATCGAGGTTTTCAATTTTGAGAATTTTCATTCCGGCAAAGGAAGAGTCGCCCAACTTGAGTCCACGTGCGCGCTCAATGGCAGCGTTCTTCAGCGCGTCGGGAATGTGCAGATCAATGCGCCCGTATTGATGCTCGCCGAACTCAGCCTGGAGATCGGCGACCAATTCGCCGAGAGTCTTGCCTTCTTCGGCGATGATGTTGGCGAGAATGAGCGCATTGAGCAAACCATCGCGTTCGGGGAGATGGCGCTGCAATCCGATGCCGCCTGACTCTTCGCCGCCGATGAGGATTTCGCGCTCGAGCATGAAGTCGCAGACATATTTGAAGCCGATGCCATGCTCGTGGAGGGTGCGTCCGTATTTGGCACAGATGCGGTCAAGCATTTTGGTGGTGTTGAAGGCGCGCGTCACATCGCCCGGCCAGCCTTTGCGCTTGAGGAGCCAACTCAGCATGACGGAGAAGATTTTGTGCGGGTCAACGAAGACGCCGTGCTCGTCAGTTGCGCCAATGCGGTCGGCGTCGCCGTCGGTGCAGAGTCCGGCGTCGCAATGAAATTTGAGAGCGGCTTCACCGAGGGCGCGAATGTGGGGTTCGATTGGCTCGGGGTTGATGCCGGGGAAAAGCGGATTGATTTCGCCTCGAATCTGCACATGGTCGACGCCGATGCGGGTGAAGATCTCACTGAGGATGGTACGGCCCGCGCCGTACATGGAATCGATGGCAAATTTGCGGCCGGAGCGCGCAATCAAATCAAGATCGACGAATTTCTGAATTGCTTCGAGGTAGGGTGGAAGGAAATTTACTTCTTCAATTTTGGCTGGCGTGGCTGGTGCGGGAACCGGTGCGCCGAGATTGGCTTCGATGGCAGAGATGATTGAAGGCTTGCCAGAACCGCCGTACCAGGCCTTGTACTTGACGCCATTCCACTGGGCGGGATTGTGTGATGAGGTGATCATGATTCCACCGGCAGCGCCGCGTCCACGCACGGCAAAAGAGAGTGCGGGAGTGGGGGTGATGTCGTCGGCGAGCGCGACGGGGATTCCGGTAGCTGCAACTACTTCAGCGCAGATGCGCGCAAAAGCTTTTGAACCGAAGCGCGAATCGTAGGCAATGCAGATGCCCCTGGAGGGATCTTCTTCAGTGCCAACACGTGAGTGCAGGTAAGCGGCGATTGCCGCTGCCGCGATGCGCACATTGGCAAAGGTGAAATCATCGGCAATAATGCCGCGCCATCCATCGGTTCCAAATTTGACTTGTGGGTGAGACATAAAAATACAGTTCTCAGTTCTCAGTTGTCGGTTGTCAGTTCTCAGTTACTCGCCAAAGTCATAGACGCTCATTTTGAAATGAGAGGGTCGTTGTGTAAAAGCAGTTTAATTACAAGAGATCATTGCGACCAGCGGCGGTGAGCTCACGCACGACCTTGCCTACGTCTTGAGAGTGGTCGCGGTGCGCAACGAGCAATGCGTCGTCGGTGTCGACGATGACCAGGTTTTCAACTCCGACGAGCGCGACGAACTTGCGCGGGCTGTAGATGTAGTTGTTGGCAGCGTCGACGGAAAGATGGCCATCAGTTTCGGCGACATTGCCGTCGCCATCGCCACGCAGTCGCGTCTCCATCTGGTAGTCGTAGAGCGAGGACCAGGAGCCAAGATCGTTCCAACTGAACTCAGCGGGCAGGCAATAAAGATGCGAAAGATGCTCGCCCTTGGCCGAGCGCGGTTCGAGAATCGCGTAGTCGACGCTGATGTTTTCGCATTTGGGATAGAGCGAGTTGAAGACCTCGTCGAAGTTCGGCGTTCCGTATGCAGCGGCAATGGTTTCGAGCATTGGGGCGGTCTCGGGCAGATGTTCACGGACGGCATTGGCCAGTGTTTTAGCCGACCACAAAAACATACCCGAGTTCCAGTAGTAATTTCCGGCGGCGACAAACTCACCGGCGCGAATCAGGTTTGGCTTCTCGGTAAAGCGACGGACATGGAGAGCGACATCATCTTTGGTGTAGTCACCAGTCTCGATATAGCCGTAGCCGGTTTCGGGTCGCGAGGCTTCAATGCCGAGGACGACAATATTGTCACCGGCGGCGGCGACGGCAATTCCCTTTTGCAGTGTTTTGAGAAAGCGCGGTTCGTCGGCAATGACATGATCGGAGGGAAAGACGCCGAGGACGGCATTGGGATTCTGACGCTCAATCATGAAGGCGGCCAATCCGCAGGCCGGGGCCGTATTTCGCGCGGCTGGCTCCTGAATGATGTGCGCGTAGGGCACGTCAGGCAATTGCTCGCCGATCTCGTGGGCCAGATGCGAATTCGTGATAATCCACGTTTCATTGGCGCGGGCAATGGGCATCAAGCGCTCGACTGTCTGTTGAAGCATGGAGCGTTCCCCATCAAGCGCAAGGACTTGTTTTGCGCGCGCACGACGGGAGCGGGGCCAGAAGCGGGTACCGCTGCCACCAGCCAGAATCACGGGACGGAAATCGATAGATGTCGTCATTGGCGAAAAATTATCCTACTTGAACTGGAGTACCTTTGCACAGTGCAGAGGACACGTTTTTGAAAAATAAGGGGACAGTAGCCAAAAAATGGAGTAAAAAGAGGGAAAAACAATCGATTTTGAGTTGAGATTTGTTGGGGTTGCGGGCTGAAAAAGACCGCAATTTGGGACTGATGAGCTGACGGGGGCTAGATTCAGCCCCGCAGTTTGTCCAGAAAATCGCCAATTCTGCGCACGCCTTCGTCGATGTTCTCGCGGGTGACTGGGTATGAGAGGCGAATGTGCGCGTCTGTGCCGAAGGCTTCGCCGGGAACTGTGACGACGTGCGCCTCGTGGAGGAGACGCGATCCGAGTTCGAGGGTGTTCCTGGGGCGACCACCTTTGCCTGAGGGATCAATGAAGGCAGAGAGGTTGGGGTAGACGTAGAAGGCGCCTTCGGGCCTGGTGCAGGTGATTCCGGGGATTGTAGCGAGCTTGGCGAGCATGTAATCACGCAGCTCGATGAACTCGGCACGGAACTCGGTAACGCACTGCTGCGAACCGGAGAGGGCAGCAATGGCAGCCTTTTGGACCATGCTTGCGGTGTTTGATGTGGACTGCGATTGGAGCTTGGAGAGATTGGCAGTCACCTGCCTGGAGGCGAGGGCGTAACCTGCACGCCATCCAGTCATCGAGTAGGTTTTTGAGAGCGATCCGAGAATGACCAGATGCTCTTTGGCCCAAGTGTACGAACCTCCGGAGACGGGCTTGGCGGCGTAGTTGAGATAGACGTAGCACTCGTCGAGGAGCAGATAGATGCCGCGATCATGCGCGAGCTTGATGATGCGCTCGAGATCTTCTGCGGTGACCACAGAGCCGGCAGGATTCGAGGGCGAGTTCAGGATGATGGCTTTGGTTTTCGGCGTGATGGCGCGCTCGATGGCATCAGCGGTGATGCGGAAGTTTTCTGCTTCTTCAGTGTGGAGCAGGACAACTTTGCCGCCCGCGTACTGAATGATGTCCTTGAAGCTGACCCAGTAAGGGACGGGCAAAATGACTTCGTCGCCGTGGTCGACGAGAATTTGAATGGTGTTGAAGAGCGCGAGCTTGCCGCCGGTGGTGAAGACGACCTCGTCAATGCCGTAGTCCGACCCGAAATCGCAAGCATGGCGCTCGACGATTGCCTTGCGCACATCGGGAATCCCGGGGACAACAGTGTAGCGCGTGAAGTTGGCCTCAATGGCCGCAATCGCTGCGTCCTTGATGTGACGCGGAGTTGGAAAGTGCGGCTCGCCGGCGCCAAAATCAACCAGGTTTGCGCCTTGGGCGCGGAGTTTGGCAGCCTCGGCAGTTACGGCCATGGTTGCTGAGACTTCGATACGGCCGATGCGATCGGCAAAGACTTTGCTTGCTTGTGTAGGGGTCATCACTTGTATTTTTACAGATTCAGGGGCGGGATGAAACCCCTGAGTGATGAATCGCACGCTATTCAGTGATAAAAACGTATGACACGGAAGAATTTGAGCCAAACCGCGCTTAGCTAGCCCTTTTTCATGCGCAACTTCAAGCGTCTGAGAACATTGGGCGGCACGAGGCCATCCACCTTGCCGCCAAAGCTGAAGACTTCTTTGACCATGCGCGAACTGACAAACGAGTAACGGCCTGCGGGCTGGAGAAAAACAGTTTCAAGCTCAGGCGCCAGGCGGCGGTTCATGAGCGCCATCTGAAATTCGTGTTCGTAATCGCTGATGGCTCGAATACCGCGCAAGACTGCACGCGCACCAATGTGCCGGGCAAAGTCCACCATCATGCCATCGAAAGTGGCAACAGAAACATTGCCGAAGCCACGCGTCGCTTCATGCAGCATCTCAACGCGTTCTTCCACACTGAAGAGGGGATTCTTGACCGGGTTGACGAGAATGGCGACGGTGAGATGCTCGAAGAGCTTTGAGCCGCGCTCGATGAGGTCAAGGTGACCGTTGGTCGGCGGGTCAAAGGTTCCGGGATAGAGTGCTTTGACGCTCATGCAACGACCCCCAGAGAGAATTCTAATCCATTTCGAGCTGCAGTCATCCCATTCATGCACTCAAATCAAAAAGGGCAACCCGTGATTGGGGCTGCCCTTGATGTGGTTCTGAATGAAGAAAGCTGAGCTTAGGCGCCGCGTTTGCCTTTGACAGCTTCCTTGGCTTGGGCGGGACCTGCCTCGGGAACTTCAGGGACTTCAGCCTTCACTGCAGCCATCCCAATGCCGAGCTTCTTGCGCAGCTCAGTGTCCATTTTGGCAAAAATTTCCTTGTTGTCCTTGAGGAAGGTGCGCGTGTTTTCGCGCCCCTGACCGATGCGCTCGCCAGCGTAGCTGTACCAGGCGCCGGATTTCTCGACGATGTTGTTGGCGACTGCGAGATCGAGGACATCGCCCTCGCGGCTGATTCCCTCACCGTAAAGAATGTCGAATTCTGCTTCGCGGAAGGGGGCAGCGACTTTGTTTTTTACGATCTTGACTTTGGTGCGGTTGCCGGTGACTTGGTCCCCTTCTTTGATGGCAGCGATGCGGCGAATATCAATGCGTACGGAGGAGTAAAACTTGAGCGCGCGACCACCGGTTGTGGTTTCCGGGTTGCCGAACATGACGCCGATTTTCTCGCGAATCTGGTTGATGAAAATCAGACTGGTGCGGGATTTTGAAACTGTGCCGGTGAGTTTGCGCAGCGCCTGTGACATGAGGCGGGCCTGCAACCCCATGTGCGAATCGCCCATTTCGCCATCGAGTTCAGCCTTGGGTACGAGTGCGGCAACGGAGTCGACTACGAGCACGTCAATTGCGCCGGAACGGACGAGGGCTTCAGTGATTTCCAGAGCCTGTTCGCCGCTATCGGGTTGGGAGACGAGGAGATTGTCGACGTCTACTCCGAGTTTTTTGGCGTAATTTGGATCGAGAGCGTGTTCGGCGTCGACGAATGCAGCGAGTCCGCCATTCTTCTGCGCTTCGGCGATAATCTGCAGAGTAATTGTGGTCTTGCCCGAGGATTCAGGCCCGAAAATCTCAATGACGCGTCCACGCGGCACGCCGCCGACACCGAGGGCCGCATCAAAGCTGATGGAACCGGTCGAGATGACCGCGATCGGAAGCAAGGCTTCGCGCGAACCGAGCCGCACGATGGAGCCTTTGCCAAACTGCTTTTCAATTTGTGAGAGTGCAAGTTCTACAGCTTTTGCGCGGTCGTCGGCGATTGCCATGAGAGGTGGTTCTCCTTCTTGCGCGGGGGTTCGAGAAGTGGTTTCACACTATGAGAGCAAACTTATGAACTCACGCGAAACCAAAGTGTAGCAGGGAAGATGGCTGGCGCACAGCAAAAAATAGCGAATAAATGGAGAAAGTTTGACTGATGGGGTTAAGCGCTTGAAAACTAAAGTTTTACGACTGAGAGGCAGTTCTCAGTTGCGAGTTGTCAGGTTCTTGTTCTTGAACTAATTCATTTGCGTTGATTTCGAGCGGAGGTACTTTTCAAAGGGGATCTCGAAGTAAAAGAGCTCGTCGCCGTCGGAGGTGAGGAGTTTGCGCAGCAACATGTGCGCGTCCTTGAGCGGGCTCGCCAAGCCGGAGACATCGTAGAAGAGAAAACCGGCGCGGGTTGTGTGCGGCTCAACGACGAGGGCCTGGTACTCGAAGGTGTGAAAGTCCGCTTCAATCTCCTTGTTACTGGCCTTTGGCTTGAGATGGATTGGAGGAAAGGGTCCGGGCATGGGAATTTTACTGCCTTCGCGCTCCTTGCGAGTCATCAGCCGCTCCACGTCTTCAGGATCGGCGGCTTGAATGCGCTCGCCGGCAGCGGTGACAAACAGAATGCGCGCTTCTTTGAGCGAGATGGGTTTGTCGCCGTTGTTGGTGATGATGAGACGGATGGGCATGACGCCGTGGCTCAGATAATCGACGCGGAAGATGGCGGCTTTATCGCGCGTGTCATAGGGGTCGATGGCGACGGCCAGCTTCTCGTCAGCGTGCACTTCAACGGCGGCAAAGTCAGTTGCGGGCTGCACCTTGGGTGGCTGATGATCGTTGGCAAGGCCAGAAGGAGCTGTGCAAAGACTGAACAAAAGCAATGCAGCCAGAAGAGGCAGCTTCAGTTTCAACGCATAGTTCATCGTGCTCGACTGTATCATTTCAGGGTTAGACCTAAAAGCGTCATGAGTGAAATGTTTGGACAGTGTGAGGGCACATTTCGTATCGCATGATTTTGTTTTTTTACAATTTGTTGTTGTTTGCGGCGCTGCTCCTCGGCGCGCCGTGGTGGTTGTTTCGCATGGCCACTACAAGCAAGTACCGCGAAGGTGTGATGCAGCGGCTGGGCTTTAAGAGGACTGGAGTGGTTGCCGGGCGGCCTGCGATCTGGATCCATGCTGTTTCAGTGGGTGAGGTTTTGGCAATTGGCCGGCTGGTGAAATCTCTCGACGAGAGCCTCAGTGATTTTCAAATTGTCATATCAACTACAACGCGCACGGGACAACAATTGGCGCGCGAACGGTTCGGGAAGGATCGAGTTTTCTATTGCCCGCTTGATTTGCCCTGGGCAGTGAGCAGCGTGCTGAATGAGCTCAAGCCGCAGCTTTTTATTCTTGCCGAGACGGAGTTCTGGCCGAATCTGCTGGCGAGTTGTCATCGGCGCGGAATTCCTGTAGCTGTCGTCAATGCGCGGATTTCGGATCGCTCGTGGCCGCGCTACAAAAAATTGCGCGGAGTGTGGAAACAGTTTCTTCAGCCGCTGGCGCTGGTTCTTGCGCAGACGGAAACGGACGCGGAGAGATTGCGCGCGATTGGTTGCCAGGGTGAGCGTGTTCACACTTCAGGGAATTTGAAATTTGATGTGCGGGCGGCGGCTGATTCTGCTGCCACGCAACTTCTGCGTGCGGGTGCGGAGGGCAAGCGCATTGTGGTTGCGGGAAGCACGCTCGAAGGCGAGGAGGCTGCACTGCTCGCAATCTGGCCTGAGTTGCTTGGGGAAAATTCAAATCTTCTGCTGGTGCTTGCGCCACGGCATCCGGAGCGCTTCAGTGCGGTTGCGGCGCTGATTGACAGAAGCGGACGCAGTTGGCAGCAGCGATCGCATTGGAATGCTGAAGCGGCGCAGGAGAAGCTTGGCAGCACGCAGATTGTTCTGCTTGATTCGATTGGAGAGCTGGCCAGCGTATACCAGCTTGCAAGTGTTGCATTTGTTGGTGGAAGCCTAGTGCAGGCGGGCGGACACAATCCGCTAGAGCCGGCGCAATTTGGAGTGCCTGTTTTGATGGGGCCGAGCTACGAAAACTTCCGCGGCATTGTTAAGCCGATGCTGGCCGCCGGTGGAATCAAGATTGTTGATTCAGCCGCGCAGTTGAAAACGGTGCTCGCTGAATTGCTTAACAATCGTGAGCAAGCAAAGGCGATGGGCGCAAAAGCGCACGCAGTGTTTGAGGGTCAGTCTGGAGCAACAGGGAGAACTGTCGAAGCGATCCGCACGCTGCTCCTAAGCAGAAGCGCGGCTGGAGGCAACCGATGAGGAAAGTTGCGCGGCCGTGGCTACTGCCACTCATCCCGCTCTATGGCGCGGCGGTTGCCTTTCGTAATCTGCGTCTCTCGCTCGGGTGGGAGAAGGTGCAGCAACTGAACTGGCCGGTGATCAGTATTGGGAATCTCTCAACGGGTGGCGCGGGAAAGACGCCGTTGACGATTGAGCTGGCGCGGCTGTTGAGTGCAGCAGGAGTGAACGTCGATATTCTTTCGCGCGGCTATGGACGCAAAGCTCAGTACGCAGTACGCGTGAATCCTGAAGGAAGCGCAGAGGAGTTTGGCGATGAGCCACTGCTGATTGCACAGGCAACCGGGCTGCCTGTTTATGTTGCGCGGCGCCGCTACGAGGCAGGAGTTGAGGCAGAGCTGGAGGCGTCCATTGAGGCACAATCCAACACAACCAACTCACTTCAAATCCATCTGCTTGATGATGGGTTTCAGCATCGTCAGCTTGGTCGCAGTATAGATATTCTGCTTATGAATCGCCGTGATTGGAAGGATTGCCTGCTGCCTGCGGGTAATCTGCGGGAACCGAAGAGTGCGATGCTGCGGGCCAGTGTAATTGCAATTCACTGTGATGAGCCGGAGGTTGAAAAAGAACTTCGCGCAGCAGGATTCAAGGGCTCCATCTGGCGATTGAAACGCAGCATGAAGGTGGCTGACGCACTGGCCAAAGTTGGAGTAGAGAAGAACCGATCCATTGCGGCCTTCTGCGGAATTGCGCATGCATCACCGTTCTTTGAAGGCATTGCTTCATTCGGCGTTCCACTAGTTGCACGCATGACGTTCCCTGATCACCACGCATACAGCGAGAGCGATCGGCGCGAGATCATCGCGAGTGCAATCCAAGCGGGGGCGCAAGCGCTGCTGACAACAGAAAAGGATCTGGCCCGCCTTGGGGCGCAGAGGCGTCTTCTTGAGGCTGTTTTGCCAGTTGCAGGTGTGGAACTCAGAACTGAGATTATGGAGGCTGAAAAAGCGTTGAGCTGGATTTTTGAGAGGTTGCGGGGACAAAGTTGAGTTATTGCACTGAAAACAGTGCAATAAACGGAAAGAGCCGCCCGGCAACAGGGCAGCTCTAACCTTAGGGAGAATAGTTCCAACGGAGGCAAAGCCATCAGAACTTTCTGGCTGCATAGTAGGAGCGGTGGACGGGTGTGTCAAGGATTATTCTGTTAAGAAATAAATGCAATAATTTCAATCGTTTATCAGACGTGATTGAGAAGGAAAGAAGGGGATAATTTCGCCTTTTGTTTTCCTTTTTTCACAGGCTATTCGTAGGTTTTTACGGGCATTTCTGGTGGTTTGCGCCTAGTTTTCCACAGGTTTATGCCCTGATTTGGGGCATGCGGTGGCCGAGCGGGTTGTGTTTCATAATGTGGAAAGCAGTCACGTAATTTGGAGACTGGAATCAACCTCTCCAACCTCCTGCCAAATTTAAGACACTAGCTGAGAGACGACGCCAACTTTTTAGTGCTGGAGTGGCTGAAAAGTTACTCGTGAGGATCTTCGCGCAGATCCAAGTGTATGAACTCTGTTTCGTAAACCGAGGAGACGGGTTTGCCACGCACCTTGCGCCATAATGCGCGCCCACCGCCGAGAAAAAGTCCCAGCAGAACTGAGGCTAATCCGCCGACACAAACGAGAACGGCAATACCAGTCAGCAGTTGTGCTGTTTTTGAAATCTCACTATCCGTTGGCTGTGGAATGGAAACGAGCGCCGCGTCAAAGTGCACGGTCTCAAGGAGCCGGTGGCTTTCATCGGGAACTGCATCGCCAGAAACTACTGCAACGAGCGGCCCGCTGCGACGCACTTCAAGCGAGGCCTTGTCGGAGTTTTTGAGCGCGTCAGTCCAGGGGCTTTGCGGTTGGTCGCCGCCTTTGATGTAGGCGCGGATGAGAGTCTCTTGCGCGGTTGCCATCTGCGGCGTGGGGTAATCGATGAGGGTGAGAGTGGCAGGGCCGGAGACGAGTTTGTAATTTGCGGTCACGACTTCAGCGCCGCGATCAAATCCAACCAGAGCAGCGGGAAGAACTCCATTCGCATAGCCGGCAGGACCGAGAGCGTAGTGGGTTGATTGGCCCTCGATGGAGCGCTGAGGAAGATTTGCGAGGACAGGCGGCGCAATCGCTTTGCTGCCAGTGATGGCGGGCAAGTGCGCGGCGAGCTCACGCAAGGAGGTTGCCGAGGTGGGTTCAATCTGGCTGAAGTGCGCATCTACAAAGAAATTGCCCTGCCAGAAAACGACCTGATTTTTGTTTGAGGCTGCGCCGGTTCCAATCTGCTCTTTGGGCCAGCCGTTTTGGCGGTAAAAGCTGTAGGCGCCATAGGTTCCTGTAACGTCGTCAAAGCGCAAGACGCGCAGTTCGAGAGTGACTCCGCTGCGCGTGTAGGTGGCTGATGCGCCATCGGTGAATCCATACTCGGAGAGAGCGGCGGCGTTGGTTGCGTCGGCATCATTTGCGGTTGCCAGGGGCTTGATTGCGCCCTTCAGCTCCCAGCCATCAAAGACCTCGGGCAGTAGCGCCGGCTTGGGGGCAACAGGAGCGGGCGTTGTTGACGCGGGAAGAGACTTTGCTGTCTTCTGCTGCGCCTGAGCCGCAAAAGCGACGGCTAAAAGTAGAACCGTAATGAAAAATTTCGCAAGGTTTTTGGGGAGTTTTTGCATTGTCTGCCTCATCTTCAGAGTACACGCTGGGTGTTGTGGTTGCGCATTGCGGGCGTCCTATTGAATTGGACACGAGAGATGGTGAAAAGGTTCCCGGTTGCGGTTTCATCAATGCATCCGTCGCGAGTGTGCATTGCGTTGCATTGCTCCGTTCAACTAACATTGGCGCGTGAAACACTTGATTCTTTTCTTTGCCGCTTACTCGATTGGAGCTACGCTTTTGGTCTCCTCCGCACAAAGGCCAACCAACCCGACCGTACAGACCGCCCCAACAATCAATGGCTACCAGCCGACATGGTGGAAGGAAGCCGTTGTTTACCAGATTTATCCGCGCAGCTTTCAGGATACGAATGGTGACGGGATTGGTGACCTGAACGGGATCACGGAGCACCTGGATTATCTGAAGAAGCTCGGGGTGAACGTGATCTGGCTTTCGCCGCATTATGATTCGCCGAATGCGGATAACGGGTACGATATTCGCGATTATCGCAAGGTGATGCGCGAGTTCGGAACAATGGAGGATTTTGACCGCATGCTTGCGGCGATCAAGGCGCGGAAGATGCGGCTGATTGTTGATCTTGTTGTGAACCACAGCTCGGACGAGCATCACTGGTTTGCGGAGTCCCGGTCATCGAAGACGAGTCCGTATCGCGATTACTACATCTGGCGGGATGGAAGGCCGAACCCGGCGGACCCGGCGCATCCATTGCCGCCGAATAACTATCCGAGTTATTTTTCGGGCTCAGCGTGGCAGTGGGATGAGACGACGAAACAGTTTTATCTGCATTTGTTTGCGGTGAAGCAGCCGGATTTGAATTGGGAGAACAAGAAGGTTCGCGATGAAGTTTATGGACTGATGAAGTTCTGGCTGGATAAGGGTGTGGATGGTTTCAGGATGGATGTGATTCCGTTGATCTCGAAGCAGCCGGGATTGCCGGATCTGACGCCGGAGCAGGCGCACGACCCGTCGAAGCTCTGGGCTAATGGGCCGCGACGCGACGAATTTCTGCAGGAGATGAACCGCGAGGTGCTTTCGAAGTACGACGCGATGACGGTGGGCGAGGCGATTGGAATCACACTCGATGAAGAGTCGGCGCTCGTGAATGCGAAGCGTCATGAGTTGGATATGATCTTCAACTTTGACGCGATTCGAGTGAACCGTGGACCGCTGTATAGCGAGCAGGCATGGCAACTGCAGACGATGAAGACCATCTACGACAACCATGCCAAGGTACTGGGCAAGGATGACTGGGATACGGTCTTTCTTTCGAATCACGATAATCCGAGGCTGGTTTCGAATTTCGGAGATACGTCGACGGAGGAGTACCGGCAGCGCTCGGCGAAACTGCTGGAGACGATGATACTGACACTGCGGGGGACGGCATTTCTATACCAGGGCGATGAGTTGGGGATGACGAACTTCCCTTTCAAGAAGCTTTCCGACTTCAATGACATTGAAGTGATGAACGCGTACAAGGAGTGGGTGGTTGGGGGCAAGGTTTCCGAGGCGGAGTTCATTTCACGGTGCGCGCGATTTGGGCGCGACAACTCCCGCACGCCGATGCAGTGGAGCGAGAAAGCGAATGGCGGATTTACGACTGCGGAGGCAAAGCCATGGCTTGCAGTGAATCCGAATTACAGGACGATTAATGCCGCGGAGGAAGTGCGCGACGCGGATTCGATATACAACTATGTTCGGCGGTTGATTGCGTTGCGCGCGGCTAACAAGAGCTTTGTTTATGGGGATTACACGGATTTAGCGCCGGATGATCCGCATGTATTTGCATACACGCGGAGGTTGGAGCAGCCGGGTAAGTCGGCTGAGCGTTTTCTGGTGGTGTTGAATTGGGGCGAGCAGGCGAGCGAGTTTAAATTGCCTGAGGGTGTGAAAGCGGGGAAGCTGGTTTTGGGGAATGTGAAGGGGGCTGATGAGGCTGGCGCTTCAACACTTCATCTGAGCGGGTGGGAGGCACGGATTTACAGCTACTGATTAGCACTTCAGAGAAGAAATTTTGTGTTGATTTGTTAAATCGGGGGCTAATGCCCCCGATTCTTTTTTGAGGGAAATTTTGCTGGTACGAATGAACAGGGAAGATTTGTTCTCCACTTCACGGAGTTGGCGAGTTTACCGGCGCTGGCGCGGGGATAGCAGGCTGGCGCGAGCTTTGGGTGGTGGAATTTTTGGTTTATGTGAAAGGCAGCAAGTCAGCTTGCGCTTCGCGCAAATCAGCGAGTCAGCACGTCAGCGGGTGTGTTGAGAGAATAAATGTTCATTCGAGCCCACCCCTTCGGCTTCGCTCAGAAACAGACTACACGGCTAAAACAAAAGCACCGCGAGGACGGGCATGCAGATTCTTACTGTACTGCTGCCCACCAGGTGTGGAATGCGGCGAGGGCGTGGTCGCACTGGAGGCGGTGGCGCTCTTTTTTGTCGCGGATTTTTTTACGGGTTTCTTCGTCAAGCGGTTCAATTAAATCGAAGGTGATGTTGGTGGGTTGGAAGTGCTTGATTTCGGCGTTGGTGATGGCGTGAATCATTGAACCAAGACAGGAGGCGCGGGGTGCGGGGGTGGGTGTGAGGCCGCGGGCGATTTGAGCGGCGTAGAGGCCGGCGAGGAGGCCGGTGGCAATGGATTCGGTGTAGCCCTCGACGCCGGAGAGTTGGCCGGCGATCATGAGCCAGGGATGGGACTTCATGCGGAGAGTTTCGTCGAGGATGGCGGGAGCGTTGATGAAGGTATTGCGGTGGATTTGGCCGTAGCGGAGGAATTTGGCGTTCTCGAGGCCGGGGATGAGGCGGAGGACGCGGGCCTGCTCGCCGAACTTGAGGTGATTTTGGAAGCCGACGAGGTTGTAGCTGTCAGCACGGATGTTTTCTTTGCGGAGCTGGACGACGGCCCAGGGGGTTTTTCCGGTGCGGGGATCGCGGAGGCCGACGGGCTTCATGGGGCCGAATCGCAGAGTGTCTGGTCCGCGACGGGCGGTGACCTCGATGGGGAGGCAGCCTTCAAAGTAGTCGAGCTTTTCCCAGGCTTTTTCTTCGGCGGCTTCCGCGGAGATGAGAGCGGCGAGGAAGGTCTCGTACTCTTCACGAGTCATGGGGCAGTTGATGTAGTCGGCGGTTCCCTTGTCCCAGCGGGCGGCGAAGTAGACGCGGTCCATGTTGATGGAGTCTGCTTCGACGATGGGGGAGATGGAATCGTAGAAGGCGAGATGCTCGGAGCCGGTGAAGTGGGCGAGAGCGCGGCTGAGGGGATCGGAGGTGAGCGGGCCAGTGGCGAGGATGGTGAGTTGAGGATCTTCTGGTTTGGCCGGCGGTTGGAGTTCGGTTACTTCTTCGCGACGGATGGTGATGCGGGGTTCGGCGGCGATGGCTTCGTTGATGAGACGTGAAAACTCGACGCGATCGACGGCGAGGGCGTGGCCAGCGGGGACGGCGGTGGCATCGGCGAGCTTGAGGAGCGGGGAGCCTGCGCGACGCATTTCCTGCTTGAGAAGCCAGGGTGCGGTGTTTGGGGATTCGCTCTTGAGTGAGTTGGAGCAGACGAGTTCGCCAAAGTCGGTGGTTTGGTGGGCGGGAGTGAGGTGGGGTTGGCCTTCGATGATGCGGCGCATCTCCCAGAGTTCAACTTCGCAGCCGAGTTTTGCCGCAGTGAGCGCGGCTTCAGGGCCTGCTAATCCTCCGCCTATAACGCGAATTTTCATTGTGCCCCTGCGTCGATTGCGGCGAGTTTTTTCAGTGCGTCGCCATGGATGCGAACATTGAGCCACTCATTCATTAACTCCGCGCCCATGGCTTTGTAGAAATCAATAGCGGTGGTGTTCCAATCGAGGACTTCCCATTGCATGCGTGGACAGCCTTTTTCGACGGCGATGGCGGCAACACGCTTGAGGAGGGCTTTGCCGATGCCAAGGGCGCGGAATTCGGGTTCGACGTAGAGATCTTCGAGGTAGAGACCGGGTCGGCCGAGCCAGGTGGAGTAATTGAAGAAGTAAAATGCGAAACCGGCTGGGCGGCCCTCATGCTCGGCGATAAGGCAGAAGTAATATGGATTGGGGCCAAATCCGTCGGCGAGGAGCTGGGCTTCGGTTGCGAGTACGGCGTCGGGCTCGCGCTCAAAAGTTGCCAGGCCGCGGATAAAGGCAAGAATCTGGGAGACATCAGCGGGTGTGGCGGGGCGAATGAGAATATTTCCGGGGGTTTTACCCATTTTGCGGTCTCCAGGGGGTGGTAATTGGGTGCGAATTCTTAGCTTCCATCAATTAATTGTAGAGTCTGTGACCGGCGCTACAGCTATGGATGAATGGCGGCGTTAGGGTTAGAATTGCATGGTTGATAAAAAGCGATTTGCAGGCGCTCTGAATTGAGTGTTGTATTCGGGAGTTGTTTGGATTTAATGTAAATCTTTGTCTGCGCAAGTATCGACAGGGATGGCCAGTAAAGCTGAACGGACGAAGGGTGAATTGCAACTTAACAGGGAATTTTTCAAGCCGCAAGAAAATCTCAGCGGCGCAAGGAGAAGAAGAAATGAAGCACAGATTTTCACTTTGGCTTGCATTGGCGGCGCTTGCAACATTGCCGCTGATGGCTCAGGACGCTACTTTGGGCAGGATCCATGGACACGTGACCGACCCAACCGGGATGCCTAAAAACAGCGGAACCATCAGTCTTTCGCAAGATGGCGGCAAAACCTCGCAGTATACATTTCCTGTTTCAGCGCAGGGTGATTACAAGGGCGAAGCCAAACCTGGGACGTATGACGTGGTTTATCGCCAGTTGGATACACCTTCAGACAAGATGGCCGATGATATTCCGAATGTGAAGCTGGTAGCCGGGCAGGATACAACGCAGGACGTGGATATGTCGCGCAAGGAGTATCTTGACAAGATGACTCCCGATCAGCGTGCGCAGGTTGAAGAGTACAAGAAGAAGAACGCGGAAATTCTGAAGACGAATTCGGTGATCAAGAATTTGAATGCGGATCTGGCGTCGGCACGGCAGAGCATCAAGGACAAGAAGTTTGAAGAAGCTGAAGCGTTGATGTTGAAAGATACGGCGATCAAGGCGGATGCGGCGATACTGTGGATAGAATTGGCGCAGGCGCAGCTTGGCCTGAAGAAGTATGACGACGCCGAAGTGAACTTCAAGAAGACGATCGACCTGGACAAGGCAGCACCGAAGCAGAATCCTGAAATTGAGGGCGGCGCGAATAGCGGGTTGGGGGAAGTCTACGCGCGCACCGGAAAGATTGCAGATGCGCAAGCTGCATACGATAGCGCAGCGAAGTGGAATCCAGCCGCAGGAGCGCAGTATCTGACGAATGAAGCGGTGATCTACTATCAACTGGGCAATGCAGACGCGCAGGCAACTGCAGCCGATGCGGCACTCAAATTGGATCCTACGTCCCGTCCGATTCTCTATTATTTGAAGGGTCAAGCACTGGTTTCCAAAGCCACTGTCGATCCCAAGACGAACATGATTGTACTTCCTCCGGGATGCGCTGAGGCCTACCAGAAGTACCTAGAGTTGGCCCCCGATGGACAGTTTGCCAAGGAATCGAAGGAAATTCTGGCCCAGGCTGGTCAGAAGATCACGTCTGGTTTCGGCAAGCAGAAGAAGTAATTCAACTCGGCGCGATGCGCAGGGTGAGAAAGGGCGCTTCCAATTGGAGGCGCCCTTTAAATTTTGGCGAGTAGAATTTGAGAATGGATTTAGAGCTGCTCAGTTACGGTGAAGCTGCGGAGATGATTGCGCGAGAAGTTGCGCGCCTGCGAGAGGACGCTGAGGCGAGTGAAAGAAGCGCTGAGGTGAATTCAAATTACTCGGAGTGGATGGCTTTGCAGGATGCGCGAGGGAGAATACTTGCGCAGAGGATCCTTGCGGACCGCGACCAACCAGCTTTTGCGCGCTCCACACGCGATGGGTATGCGTTGCGTGTTGGAGATTTGTTGCCCACTGGCACGACGACGACACTTCCGATTGCGGGTTCGACGCGCGCCGGAGAAGCTGTGGCTGAGTTGCCGCCGGGGTCCTCGTGGGAGATTCTAACCGGCGCGACGATTCCGCGCGGAGCTGATGCGGTGGTGATGCAGGAACACGTTGAGGTAAGCGGCGAAAGAGTTTGCGTCAACCGCGCACTGAAAGCCGGCGAGAATATTGTGCAGCAGGGAGCCGAAGCACGGGCCGGCGATTTGCTGCTTGCCCCGGGGACGCTCATGGGAGCCGCAGAGTTGGCGCTGGCGGCGAGTTGCGGCTATACGAAGATGCGCGTGCGCGCGCGGCCCCGGGTTTTGATATTGACGACAGGCGATGAGTTGGTGGAGCCTGAGATTTTTCCGCAGGCGGGCCAGATTCGCAACTCCAACGCTACACTTCTGCGCGGACTTGCAGAAGAAGCTGGCGCGGAGGCCATTGTGTTGCCGAGTGCGCGCGATGAGGATTCGGCACTCGATGATGCGATTGAGGCGGCATTGAAGACTGCGGCGAATTTCGCCGGCAAAGCGCCGGTGCTGCTAGTGATTGCAGGTGGAGTTTCTGTTGGGCGTTTTGATTTGGTGGAGTCAGCACTTGCGCGCCGCAAAGCGCGGTTCCATTTTACCGGGGTTGCGATTCAACCAGGCAAGCCGGTGGTTTTCGGCGAGATGCCATACAGCGATGCAGATGGTGACGAGGGCCCGTTGAAGTTTTTTGGACTTCCCGGCAATCCTGTTTCTGCGGCCGTGACATTTAGATTATTTGTTGAGCCGGTCATAAGTGCGCTCGCGGGCTCCAAAGCAGAATTGCCGCGTTTCTGGCCAGCGCGAATTGAGAACGCGTGGGTTGGGAAGGCTGGATTGACTCGTTTTTTGCCAGCGGTCAGCGAGTCCAGCGCGATGGGTGCGTTGGATGCGCCCATGGTTCGGCTAGTAGCTTGGCAGGGGTCTGGGGATTTGGCAGCTTTTGCGAGGTCGAATTGCCTGGTGGTGATTCCCGCTGAGTCGAGTGGGATTGAAGCTGGAGAAAAAGTGATGGTTCTGCTGCGCTGAAGTAAGAAATGAATGGGATGGAAATGCAAATGAAGAAGACGCCAAAGACCAAGAAAAAAACGGGCAAGGCAACATCGAAACTCACGCACTATGCCACGACGGGTGAAGTGCGCATGGTTGACGTGAGCGCGAAGCCGACAACCACGCGTGTTGCGAAGGCTTCAGCATTCGTGGAGCTGTCTAAAACTGTGTTGCGTGAACTGCCACGGAATCCCAAGGGGAACCCTCTTGAAGTAGCGCGCGTGGCGGGGATTCAGGCGGCGAAACGCACATCTGAGTTGATACCGCTCTGCCATCCGCTGGTATTGACACATGTGGATGTGGAGTTGAAAGTGAGTGGGAATGGAGTGCGGATTATTGCGAGTGCGGCAACTACGGCGCAGACGGGCGTGGAGATGGAAGCGATGACAGCGGCGGCTGTGGCGGCGTTGACTGTTTATGACATGACGAAAGGGATGGATAAGGGGATTGTGATTCGCGAGGTGAGATTGGAAGAAAAGAGCGGGGGAAAGAGCGGGAAGTACACGAGGAAGTGAAGTGCATTGAATTCCATTCTTCGCAAAATGCGCCAAGGATGGGACCCGCAAGTTTTGACGGGTAGGGAGTGGTACTTCTAGTATTCCATCGAAGCAAAAATCTTTTTAATTGCGGAGCCCAACGATGCGTCGAGTCTGGATTGTACTTGCAATCATCCTTCTACTTTCATGCACAGTAACCGCGCAAAGCAGGGTGGCACAGACGCCGCCGATGGGCTGGAACAGCTGGAACTTCTTTGCAGAGAAGGTCACGGATAAGGATGTGCGCGCAGCCGCCGATCAAATTGTTTCGACGGGAATGCGCGATGCAGGTTACGTCTACATAAATATTGATGACACGTGGGAGGGGCAGCGCGACGCGAGTGGATTGTTGCATACGAATGCGAAATTCCCGGATATGAAAGCGCTGGGCGATTACCTGCACTCGAAGGGGTTGAAGTTTGGAATTTACTCCTCACCGGGGCCTAAGACCTGCGCAGGTTACGAAGGCTCACTTAATCACGAGGCACAGGACGCGCAGATGTATGCGGAGTGGGGCGTGGATTATGTGAAGTACGACCTGTGCAGCTTCAATGAGGAAGTGATGCAGAAGCAGGCTCCGAATGATGCGGCGGCACAGATGAAGCTGATGCATGCTGCCTATGTGAAGATGGTTGATGCAATCAAAGCGACTGGACGGCCGATGGTTCTTTCGCTTTGCCAGTATGGTTTTGATGCGGTATGGGAGTGGGCTCCGGCACTGGGTGGAAATCTATGGCGCACAACGGATGATGTGAATGCGACGTGGGACCGGATTGCGGTGATTGGATTCAGCCAGGCGGGACTTGAGAAATATGCGGGGCCGGGACATTGGAATGATCCTGACATGCTTGAAGTGGGGAACGGCAAGCTTACGCTGGCGGAAAATCGCGCGCACTTTTCACTTTGGGCGATGCTGGCCGCACCGTTGATTGCGGGCAATGACCTGCCGAATATGAAAGCGGAGATTCACTCGATACTCACGAATCGCGCGGTGATAGCAATCGATCAAGATGCGCTTGGGGAGCAAGGGACGCGTGCGTATTCCGAGGGCGAGCACGAGGTGTGGATTCGTCATCTTGCGGGTGGAGCAACGGCGCTAGCTGTTTTTAATACAGGCAGCAATCGATATTCGACGCATCCGTTTCATCTGAATTTGAAGTTGGCGGGGATAGAAGGGCCGGTGGACGCGACGGATCTGTGGACGGGAAAGACTATCCGTCTCACGGAAAATATGCCGCTGGAACTTGCAAGCCATGATGTGCTTCTAGTCCGGATAAAAGCGCAGAAACAAGGAATGGCGCATTGAGCGAAGGTGGAGAGCGGTAGAATTCGCTCACCACATTTAATTCAATGGATAGTTTGAACCGATTAGTGGTTAAATCTTTTATACACATGTGCAAGACCCACCGATGAGGCCAGGAGGGATAATGCGCACGATCAATCGCTACATATTGAACCGGGTGATTGGTGTTGCCTTGGCGGCTACCGCGTATTCTGCGGTAGCCTACGCGCAGAGTACGCCCCAGAGTACTGCAACTGGAGAGCAGATTACGCCAGCCGCAACAGCACAGAAACCAGCGAGCAACGACCTGACTCTGCAGGGTACAGTTACTGCTCCGACAGCTGAAGATGCGGCGGATGTGTATTTTGCACAGGGGCGTTATCAGGCTGCAATCGCTGCGTACAAGCAGGTTGACCCGCCAACGGCTACCGCGTGGAACAAGATGGGAATGTCATACCAGAAGATGTATAACCTTGAAGACGCGAAGAAATGTTATGATGCGGCGTTGAAACTCAGTCCCAAGAATGTGAGCATTATCAATAACCTGGCCACGGTTTACTCAGGATTGAAATTGTATGGCTCAGCAGAAAAGGCTTATCGCAGAGCGCTAAAGATTGAGCCCGAGGACGCACTGATCAACAAAAATCTGGGCACGCTGTACATGGTGCAAGGGAAGTTCAACAAAGGCAAACATTACTTTGACGAGGCAAGGAGAATCGACCCCAAAATATTTTCTACCAAGGGAGCGATGTCAGTAGATGAGCCAACCGATGTGCATAGTCGCGGGGCGATGAATTATTTTATGGCGCGGAGCTGTTTGCAATCAGGGCAAACGGATTGTGCCATCACGTACCTGCGCGCGGCGATGAACCAGGGATATACGACGGCAAAAAAACTGGCGACCGATCCGGAGTTTGAACGGTTGCGTGGGGTATACGCCTTTCAGCAAATGCTGGCTGAGCAGAATGCCAAAGCCACGCAAACACCCGCAAAATAGGCACATACATAGTGCTCATCACTAATAGGGAGCAGGCTTTGCCGTACGTCTTATAGAACGCATAAACTAGTGAGAGTGGTCCTTCCCGAGGGTTCTTTCGTCTAATCAATCAAGCGGAGACGCGGGCGCAGTTTCGAGCGCATCAGTAAAGCTGTGAGTCATTCACATATGGAGTCATTGATGAAGAATTTGAGAATAGTAGGTTTGATGATGACCGCGGTGGCGGTTGTTAGTTTATCTGCAACAGCACAGGAACAAGGCGCACATCAGCAGCCTGCGCCCCAAGCTGTCCAACAGCCATCCCCCCAGTTTGAACGACAGCGGCCCATACGCGCTGCAAACATGGCAGGCAAACAGGGGCGGGTCACCGAGGCCGCTTCCGATCATTATGTGATCACTACATCAGCGCACGAGACCATTCGAGTCAACATAACCGAGCACACACGCATAGTGGGTGGCCCCGGCCATATTCGGCAGCCAGAGCCTGCACCGACACAAGAAGGTGAAGGCGCAGGGGGCAGAGTACCCCAAGGCAGCATAGTACCCGCCACAATCTCACCCTCTGAAATTGTGGCTGGCGACTACATCACGACAGTTGGCGAGCTCGACGCGGCCGCACCCAACACGATTAATGCATCGATGATCGCGAAGCTTGATCCGGAACGCGTGAAAGAGATGAAGGCTCGAGAAGCGGAATTTGGAAAATCATGGCTCTCGGGAAGAATCACAGCTATAGCCGGCAGCAAAGTGACTATCGCAGGAAGTGTTGATGGCCAGCCGCACACGGTGCTGGTTGACGAGAAGACTAGCTTTATCCAGAGACGCGATTCGGTTACATTAGCCGATCTGCATGTTGGAGACATCGTACGAATTGATGGCACAGGAACACCTGGCAGCGATTTCCATGCGGTGAAGATCTCGGCGATGGGCGGACGTCTGGCTGGAGGCGCATTAATGGTCCCGCACAATTTGCAGGGTGCACCGACAAACGGACCCCAGACGGGCCCGGGGACAACGCAGCAAGGTCCGGCATCTGGGCAACCCGCGCCCATGCCATCACCCGCTGAGCCAACCAACCCGCAGTAAAACAGAAGCGATCAGAGTAAGCGTGAAGAAAGGGCCAGCTTCCCAGTAGACTGGCCCTAACCACGTTGGAAAATTGTTTGTACTTCCAAATCAAATTTTGCCGAATAAATTCTTGATTCTACACGTCGTTGAATTGAAGAGCTGCGGCAGTTTTCAGCATTTGTGCTATCTCTATTCTTCTTTCTGCAATTTTCCTCACGGTGCTCATCGGCACAACACAGCTTGCAGATGAGTAAAAATTGATGAAACATGTTAAGAAGGCGTGTGCGAAGTTGCTGTATTCCTGCGGCAATTTCCGGTTACACCGCCGCAAACCGCAATCCTTTACCTGCAAAAATTACAACTAGCAGAAAGGGCGCCTCACCCCAGCGCTCTTCCCATTTACAATCAAGAATGTGCAGCCACAAGAAAATTCACCTATTATTCAGGCCGAGAATCTGACCAAGGTCTACCACACGGGACACATCGAAGTGCCTGCGGTTCGTGGTGCGACGTTCAATGTTGCGCGCGGAGAGTTTGTAGCGGTCGTTGGCCCATCGGGGAGCGGCAAATCAACACTTTTTTATCTGCTCGGCGGATTGACGCGGGCCACGAGCGGTAGCGTTCATATAGATGGAGTTGACTTTGCGCAATTGAATGATGCTGAGCGCACACGGCTGCGGAAAAGGCGGATCGGGTTTGTTTTTCAGCGCTTCAATCTTTTGCCTACGCTCTCTGCGATGGGCAATATTGAGGTGGCTTACTCGATCAGCGGCCACAAGGAGCCGCTTGATCACGTCTACCTCAACAGCTTGAGCGAGAAGCTTGGCGTCGCGGGACGCATGAAACATCGTCCTTCGGAGTTAAGTGGTGGCGAGCAACAGCGCATTGCAATTGCCCGCGCACTGGTAAGCCGCCCGGCGATAGTGCTGGCCGACGAGCCGACGGGGAACCTCGACACGAAAAACTCAACGGCTGTACTGAAAATGCTGCGCTCACTGACCGACGACCTGGGGCAGACGACGCTCATGATCACACACAACCCCGAAGCCGCAGCGATTGCCGACAGAATTTTGCACATGCGCGATGGGCAAATAGTCTCAGTGGAAAAAGGCGGGGGCTCAGCCAACGTTTTGCCTGCAGAACCCGAAGCAATCGTGTCATAATTCAGCACCGCACGCTAACCGACTCAGTTTGACCCGAGGCGCGGGGCCCGATATACTTAAAAAGTTGTATCTGCGGGAGTAGCTCAGTGGTAGAGCATCGCCTTGCCAAGGCGAGGGTCGCGAGTTCAAATCTCGTCTCCCGCTCCATTCCATTCGCCGAAATGATTCGGTATCTATGATGGATTGGAAAATTAGCAATTCCAGTTAAATAGTTGTAAGCTCTAAGACATTCCCACCCGAGGCGCGGTACCCAAGTGGTAAGGGAGAGGTCTGCAAAACCTTTATGCGTCGGTTCGATCCCGACCCGCGCCTCCAAATTTTTTCTTAAATCTATAAAGTGACTCTTGTTGCGATGAGCTTTCCTTGTTGCTTTGCAACTTTTGGATGGCGATTGCAATACGGTACGTTGGGCTTAAAAACGCGATTGAAGAGCGCATAATGGAGAGTGAGTCTGGCACGTTTGTTGCGACTCAACTGGAGTTCCCTTCCTTATGAATGCCCTGGTCATGCACCGCCTGCATTTTGCTTTCACGATTACATTCCACTATCTGTTTCCCATGCTGACGATGGGGCTCGCATTGCTCATTGTCATTCTTAAGACGCTGGCGGTTGTGCGCAAGCAGGAGATCTACGACAAGGCGACGATGTTCTGGGCGAAAATATTTGCCGTGAATTTTGTGATGGGCGTGGTGACCGGCATTCCGATGGAATTTCAGTTTGGCACGAATTGGTCGAGATTTTCGCAGCTTTCGGGTGGTGTCATCGGACAGCCACTGGCGATGGAAGGGGTATTTTCATTTTTTCTGGAGTCGGCTTTCCTCGGATTATTTTTGTTTGGGCAGAACCGGCTATCAAAATGGGCGCATTGGTTTTCAGCATTCGCAGTTTTTGTCGGGTCATGGATCTCGGGGTACTTCATTATCGTGACGGATGCGTGGATGCAGCATCCGGTTTCTTATCGGGTGCTTGCGAATGGATCGTATGAGGTGATCAGCTTCTGGCAACTGCTCTTCAATCCGTGGGCACTTTTGCAATATGCACATAATATGTGCGGCTCGGTTGTCACTGCGTCATTCGTCATGGCTGCGGTAGGAGCGTTTTATCTTTTGGAGAAACGCCATATTGAATATGGCCGCTTGTTCGTGAAGCTTGGCGTGATTGCCGGCGTGCTGAGTTCGATTGCAATTATTTTCCCGACGGGAGATCTTCAGGGAAAATATGTTGCCTCTCAACAACCTGTGACCATGGCGGCGATGGAAGGACTCTTCAGGACTGAATCCGGCGCTGGGATGGTTCTGATGGGACAGCCGAACGAGGATACTGAAACCATCGATAATCCGATTGTGGTGAATGACCTGTTGAGCTTTCTGATTTATGGGACGACGCGCGCAGAGGTCAAGGGGCTTGATCAATTTCCGCGTGATCAGTGGCCGACGACACTGCCGTTGCTTTTTTACGCTTACCACATCATGGCTGGACTGGGGACGTACTTTGTACTCGTGATGCTGATTGCGGTTTTTCTGCTTTGGCGGAAAAAACTTTTTACAACGCGATGGATACTCTGGCCTCTGATGCTGAGTTTCCCGTTACCGTATATCGCCAATACCGCGGGATGGATGACGGCAGAGATTGGACGGCAGCCGTGGCTGATTTACGGACTGATGCGAACGGCTGTTGGATATTCCGCTGAAGTCTCCGGTGGAAATGCGCTGTTCACGCTGCTTGGGTTCATGGGGCTTTATGTTTTGCTCAGTATACTTTTCATCATTTTGATTTATCGCGAAATCAGTCACGGACCGGAGAATGCCTCACACTCCGCTGCGCACTAATCAGGAAGGGTAATTGCAAATGGGAATCATTTGGTTCTGGCTTGTCGCTGTCATGCTGGCCGCATACGTAATCCTCGATGGATTTGATCTTGGCGTGGGCGCACTCTTTCTATTCCTTGCAAAGACTGAGGAAGAAAAGACCATGATGATTCGCGCCATTGGGCCGGTGTGGGATGGCAACGAGGTATGGCTGCTGGCCGGAGGCGGGACGCTTTACTTTGCTTTTCCGCTACTCTACGCTTCAGCGTTCAGCGGATTTTATCTACCGCTGATGATCGTGCTGTGGCTGCTGATTCTGCGTGGGATTGGGTTGGAACTGCGCAGCCACGTTGATGTTGGGGTTTGGCGCGATTTGCTGGGCGGGATCTTTGCATTTGCAAGCTTGTTGCTTCCGGTATTTTTTGGCGCGGCACTGGCAAATGTGATTCGAGGTGTTCCGCTCCATCCGGATGGGTACTTCTTTCTGCCGCTGTGGACTAATTTCCGTGTGGGCCCGACCCCGGGGATTCTGGATTGGTACACTGTGATCGGCGGAGTGCTGGCGCTTGTCGCACTGTTGATTCACGGCGCGCTTTGGATCAGCCTCAAGACGACTGGCGCTGTGGAGTCACGCGCACGTTTGGCAGTGTCGCGGTTGTGGTGGGTGCTGATTCTATTGACGCCAATCAGTTTGATCGCAACGATGACGGTGCATCAGTCTACGCTTGAGAATTATCTTGCAGAACCAGTCAGCTTCATCATTCCAGCACTTGTTGTATTGTCACTGTTTGGGATTTGGCAATTCAACAGAATTGCAAAACCGCTGCACGCATTTCTCAGTTCATGCTCTTACTTGTTATTCATGATGGTCGGGGCTGCATTTGGTTTGTATCCAACGCTTCTGCCGTCTGTCACGCCGGGGGCAAGCGATCTGACGGTAGCGCGCTGCATTTCAGGGACGCATACTTTGTCGGTGGGGATTGTCTGGTGGGGAGTGGGTATGATTCTGGCGCTTGGATATTTTGTGCTGGTCTATTCGATGTTCAGGGGCAAGGTGAATTCGAAGTAGTTGAGATACATGCACAATAAGCATGTCAAGCTTTGAGCTGCACTGTAAATTTTTACTTTCCGCTGTAACATTTCACTGCCAATTGGATTTAATCAAATAGAAGGTGGAACAAATCATGGAACTCAAAATTACGCATCTCGACAACGTCAAGTTCAGCATACAATCGCGCACACATACCATTATTTGCGACCAGCCCACGGACAACGGCGGCGAAGACACTGGCATGACGCCGCCGGAATTGTTACTTGCGTCGTTGGGTTCTTGTGCGGCGTTTTACGCGGTGCAATATCTCAAGACCCGCAACCTGGCTGAGGGCGGCGTTGAAGTGACAATCACGGCAGATAAGTTGAAGGCGCCGGCGCGGGTTGGCAACTTTCTTATCCGTGTCTCGTGTCCGGTTGAACTCAGTGAAGAGCAAAACGCCGCGATGATGCGTTCCATCCATGCGTGCCTGATTCACAACACACTTCTCTCACCGCCTGAGATCAAAATCGAACTGGAGATTCATGCCGCCAAAGCGGTTCAAGCTTGAGATGATTGGTGGTCGTATTTGACGATCAGGAGCGTAGCAACCAATACAATCGCGCTGCCGATAATCTCAGCTAAGTGGAGGCGCTCACCAAGAATGGTGATGGCCAAAATCACGCCGAAGACGGGAACCAGATAGAGCGAGATGGATGCGGTTGTGACGTCGAGATGGGCGAGCGCGGCGAAGAAGAGCAGCATCGACGCGCCGTACATAAGGAGCGCGAGGAAGGCAAAAGCGAGCCAGCCTTGCAGGCCGAGGGTGAGGAAGTTGCGCCAGTGAACCGGCTCTACCCAAATAAGCAGCGGAATGCTGGCGAGCGAAGCCGTGATGTAACTGTAGATTAGAATTTCAATTTCCTCGAAGCGCCCTAACAGACCCTTGCAGAAAACATTGTAGAAAGAGGAGCCGAAACATCCCACGAGGATGAGGAGGTTGCCGACGAGGAACTGCGACTGGAAGAAGGATGCCTGTTTGAGATCGCCGATAGACATGAGCCCAACACCGAAGAGGCCGATGACGAGCGCGCCGACTCTGAGAAGCGAGATGCGCTCGCGCAGCATGAACGAGGCAAGAACAGCGGTGATGACTGGAATCATCAGATTGAGAATTGCGCCGTTTGAAGCCAGTGAACGGCTGATTCCCCAAGTCATTCCAAGTTGCGCGAGGACTTGGCCGACGACTCCGGCGATGATGAAGCGGATCCAATCTCTGGAGCTTGGCGCGGTTGCAGTGGGGCGCTTGCGGCGCATACGGATCAGGAGCGGAATGGCGAGAAGCGTGGTTGCGTAAAAGGGCAGAAATGTAATCGCGACGGGTCCGAGGTGTTCGTCCAGGAGTTTGACCGCAGTTCCCTGCCCCGACCACATGAGCGAGGCGAGCGCGAGGAGAAGAAAATACCACGCGGTGCTGCGGCGCTTGCGAATAATTTGTGCATCGGGAGTAATCGGCTCACTCATCAACGGGCCTCCACTACTTAGACTCGAGTACAATCACACCGAATTCATCAGCACCCTGTGAACTGCCTTCGAAGACATAGGGCTTGGAACCAAGCTCGCGCGCATAACGCGAGACGACCCGATCGAAATGCGGCTTCGCGTCGCGCGCGCCCAGGATAGCGACTGTTCCGCCGGCACCACCGCCTGTGATTTTTGCACCATAGAGTTGGTTGGGACCGAGTTCGTCGCGGACAAAATCAATGATGCGATCTGTTTCCTGCGCACCGAGTCCGCACTCGGTGTAGGACCAGTGTGATTGAAACATCAGATCGCCGAGGAGACGGTAGGCGCGCGCGCTCGATGCTGTGGCAAGACCGCGCATGAGTTCGACGAAGAGTTCAATGCGATTCTGTTCTTCGATTGCGTAACGTGTGCAGGCACGAACGCGATACTCAACTCCAGCGCGAATTGTGGTGAAGGGATCGGGATGGACATAATTCGAATCGAGGAGGAGGTCGCCGAGAATAGTTTCAGGAAGTTGCTGCTCGTAACGTGAGCGAAAGAGGGATGATGAGATGTTGCAGAGGTAGCCATTCCATTGCGGGTCGATGAAGCGGGGGATGGTAGCGGATTCGTCCTTGTAAATTGTGAGGCCTTCAATGGCGCAGATACGGCTGTAGCCGATGAATCCGGCGGCGCGAGCGGCTTCGTACTCAATTCCGGTGACTGCATGCTTGACGCCTGAGTCAATGGCCCAGAGTTGGAGCTCTTCAGGGAGCTTGACTGGAGTGAAGAGCTGGCAGGGCTGGCAAAGGAGCGGAAGAATGTGGCCGTTTTTGCCGAGGATGGAGGCAGCTTGGTCCATGATTCCGCAGGCGGATTCAGCGATGACATTCTCAACCCACTGGCAGGCTTCTGCGAGTTCGATTCCGGTGAGCGGAATGCCGTAAGTAGCGACCGCTGACTTCATGGTTGCAACTTCGACAGCGGCTGATGAGCTGACACCTTTGTTGAGCGGGATTTCAGAGTGCAGATAGAGCGTCAATCCGCGATTGGCTTGCTGGGGCCAGCGCTTGAGGAGCAGGTGGAAGACGCCAAGAACGTATGCGGTCCAGCGGATGGAAGGCGAACTGTTCACGAATGCGCGCAGATCAGCTTCGTTGAGGAGCGAGTCGAGAGAGATTTCAAAGTTCGCTTGCCAGCCGCTCTCATCCATTTGCGGATTGATGAGAAGAATTTTGCGATCGTTGCGGAGTTGAGCGGCGGCCCAAGTGGCTTCGCGGATTGGAGCTTCAAAGACCAGCCCACCGCTGTAATCGACGTTGCCGCCCATAACGTCCAGGCGGCCGGGGGCGCGTGTGACGTAGACGGGTTTTGAGCTCGAGAAATATTTTTCTTCTGCGTGAAGAGCGCGGATGGTGCTGAGAAATTCAGCCATTAGTGAGCAACTCCGGCTAGTTCACGAATGCTTGCGATGGCGTAATCGATGGCTTCCTCAGTGAGACGCGGGTGGATGGGGATGCTGACGAACTGCTCATGGAGAGCTTCAGCAACGGGGCACTCACCGGGTGTGTGACCGAGTTCGCGGTAGATTTGGGTGAGGTGGATGGGCGTGTAATGCGACCAGACCTTGATGCGCTTTTTTGTGAACATGCGCCACATGAATTCTTCTTTGGAGAGTGGGAAGCCGGGTGTGATGAGCACGGCGAAGATGTGGTGTGCGTGTTTGCGATTGGAGGCCTCAGTGAGCAGCTTAAGGCCGGGAATATCTTTGAGGGAATCCGTGTAGCGGCGAGCGATTTCAGCGCGGCGCGCGTTGAGTTGGTCGAGTTTACGCAGTTGGACGAGGCCGACTGCGGCTTGAATGTCTGTCATGCGGAAGTTGAAGCCGATGCCATCGAACTCAAGACGCCAGTAGCGCATTCCCATGGGTTCGACAGATTCATCGATGGGGAGGTACTTTCCCTTTGGATCGTAAGTGCGGCAGCAGAGGGAGCGATAAGAGAGCATGCGCTCGTAGAAATTGCGGTTGGAGGTGGTGATCATTCCACCTTCTCCGAGTGTGACCATATTTTTCTGCTGATGAAAGCTGAAGACTCCCATGTCTCCGAGTGAACCAGCTTTGCGGCCGTGGTACTCAGCGCCGGCAGCGTGTGCGGCGTCTTCAATGACGACGGAGCCGTTCGATTGCGCGATACGATTGAGCTCGTCCATGTCGCAGCATTGCCCATAGAGATGGACGGGAAGAATGGCTTTGGTGCGCGGAGTAATTTTAGATGCGACGCTTTTTGGATCGAGGTTCAGTGTTGCGGGATCCACATCGGCGAAGACGGCCTTGGCGCCGGCGGCGTGAATGACGTTGGCGGTTGAGATCCAGCTGATGGGAGTGGTGATGACTTCGTCGCCAGGCTTTAGATCGGCAGCGATGAGGGCAAGTTCCAGACCTGTAGTGGCGGAGGTGACGGCGAGGCCGTACTGGGCACCGCAATATTTTGCGAAGGCTTCTTCGAAAGCTTTGACCTTCGGGCCGCAGGACGGGGCCGATGCGTCGAGAACTTCGAGGATGGCATTGCGTTCTTCTTCACCGTAGATGGAACCGTGACCGAACTCGAGTTCGTAAATGGATTTAGGCAAATTCATGGAGACTCCTCTGGATGACCGCCTGGAAATCAGGAATCGGAGTATTGCAAAATTGTTGAAGACGGGTAGAAAGCAAATGTTGATGGGCACCACGCGGAGCGCGGCCAGGAGGCGGTTGATCTTCTGGCGCAACGAGTGCGGGAGGTATGCCAAGTTGCGTAGCGAGTGCGCTTGCAATCTGGTAGCGTGAGGCGGCTTCACTGGCGCCGGTGTGGAGAATTCCCGCTGCGTTGGGATTAGCGAAGAGCTCGAGGAACCAGGTTGAAAGCGTAAGCGCATCGATTGGATTGCGGAACTCATGTGTTGCTGCGCGAACGACCTCCCCTGCGGACCAGCGACGAATCAGCGAGTCAACGAGTGAATTGGTTCCTGCACGCGCTGCACGCCCTAGAACAAGTGAGACGCGGACGACGATTGCGGTGGGCATGATTGCAAGGATAGCTTGCTCGGCGTCAGCCTTGGTTTTTGCGTAGACGCTGAGAGGCGATACGGGATCAGATTCGCGGTAACCGATTTTTTTGCCGTCGAAAACAGCACCGGTTGAGGTGAAGAGAAGCCGCGCACCCATTTGAGCGCAGGTATTGGCGACGTGCTCGGGACCATGAAGATTGATGGCAATGGCTTGTTCGGGTTCACGTTCGCAGCGGTCAATATCGGAGATGGCCGAGAGGAGTAGAACCTGATCGGGACGTTGATCGCGCAGTACGATTTCGACTTGATGCTGATCAGTAATATCAACGACGAGGTCAGTTTCAGGACCGGTGCGGGAGCGGTCAGCACGGAGAAGGTTATGCGAGGATGCGGCTAACGAGGAGATGGCGGAGCCTAAGAATCCCCTGGCTCCGAGAATGAGGAGGCGGGGATGATCGGCTTGGAGGATCTGGCGCATTTGGTCCTGTCGTTCGGATAGAGTCACTCTGGTTTTGGCTTATGAAAATGGGTAGAGATTGTCATTGCTCTCCAATCAGGCTATCTTGTTGGCTCATAGTTGCAGGAAGTTGAGAATTTCTCTGAGTATAAACAACAAAGGCAGGCCAAGATTTACAAATCTTCAATATGGCAACAATCATTTGGTCCCAGCAGCAATTCAAGCGGCGTCCCCGCTCGGTTGGGCGAGGACGTTATTTTTTGCAGTTTGAGATTGTTCGCATGCGATAGGATTGTGAGCGAGCGCTTTGTATGTGGGAGTTTGCAAGATGCAATCAAGTCATGGAGAGTTGAAATGAAGACCTGTTGGAGAATTGGCCGTTGGGTGGTTTTTGGTTTTCTTATGATTGGCGGAAGTATGCTGTGCGGCGGGCAGGCGCAGAAGCCCATTGTAGCTGTCTCAGATCTCAATGTGCCAACCATCGCGGGGCGCGCAGTGAACCTGGATGCTGAGGGCAAACTGCTTCCGTGGCCGATGGCGGACAGCACGGGCTACTCGTACTCCGCATACTTTGAGAGCCAGTGGACAATACTTTGGGATCAGTACAATCGCCAGCGACTTCCCTACTACTATTGCTGTTTCGATTTTGATCGCACAACTTACGAGATGATGCCTGATCCGCATTGGGCTAATTCGACAGCGTATTTGCGCGCGATGATGGAAGGATTTTTGGAGCATTTGTATGCGTACTCAGGTGATCCACGCACGTTGACATTTCTGGAGTCGTTTGTGGATTACGAGTTGGAGCATGGATTGACGCCGAAGGAGTATGCGTGGTCCGAAGTGCCGTACACTTCAGCGAATCCTGGAGCAGTGCGTTACTCGGGGTGGAGCAACCTGGGCGAGGATTACCTGGAACCGCATGTGGTGGGTGAGGATGGTTATGGATACTTGCGCCTCTATGAATTGACGGGGAATACAAAATATTTGCGTGCGGCGATCCGTTGCGCGGATGCGCTGGTGAAGAATGTTGCGGTGGGCGACGCGACGCACTCGCCATGGCCGGTGCGGTTGTATGCGAGAGATGGTAAGGCACCGGGTGGAGCAATGGGTCCGTACTCAGCGAATGTGATTGAGCCGATCATGCTCTTCGACGAACTGGTGCGCATTGGACAAGGCGATGTTGCTGGATACAAGAAGACGCGCGCCGATGTGTGGGAGTGGTTCAAGCAGTATCCGCTGGCGACGAACACATGGGTTGGATATTTTGAAGACACGGTGCCGAGCATGGGCAATATGAACCAGGTGATTCCGCTGGAGTTTGGCCGCTATGTGCTGCTGCATCCAGAGTTGGACCCGGATTGGAAAGAGCACGCGCACCAGGTGATTGAGTGGGTGAAGACAACACAGAAGTGGCCGAAGTTTATGGTGCATGGTGCGTTGATCACGACTGAACAAGGGAATGGAATTAATTATTGCTGCAATGATCCGGGGCAGTGTTGCGACGATCACACGGCGCGATTGGCAGCGGTTGAGGCGCTTTACTACGCGAAGACAGGTGATGCGAAGTATCGTGAAGCGGCGTATCGATCATTCAACTGGGCGACGTATTTCCAAGGATTGCCGGGTGGTGCGCATAGTCCATTTGCGGGACAGTGGTGGTTTACAGACGAGTTTGCGGATGGGCCGCGACGCATGATGGATGCGTACTGGGCAGTGCCGGAATGGGCTCCGGAAGATGAGTCACATTTGCTGGGGAGCTCGTCCGTAGTGACGAAGGTTCACTATGCGAAGGGCTCAGTGACGTACTCGACGTTTGATTCGGAATCATTGGATGTGTTGCGGCTCGACTTCAAGCCGGAGTTTATTACGGCCGATGGAAGGGCACTGACGGCACGCAAGAATCTTGAGAGCGAGGGGTATGTTTGGGATGAGAAGACGCACGTACTGCGGATTCATCACACGACAGCTAAAAATATTGATGTGCAGGGGCAAGGCGGCAATGCGGTGCCGTTGTATGTAACGTTTGATGATCCACACATGGCTGCTGGAACGGTGCTGAGCGGTCAATATCCATCAGGAGTGATTGAGTGGAGTGAGGACCAGTGGCAGATTCATGTTCCGGGTGGAGATTTCGGCACATTCAATTTGGCGCTGGCCGATGCGAAAAGTGGAAAGGCGCAGTTCCGTTTTTACTCGCCGCGAATTTTTGTAGGCGTTGATGTTTATAACGGCAGCAAAGTGGAGTCGACGGTGACGGTGCACAGCCCGGAGTTGCGCGAGATGATTTATACGGTGAAGCCGGGAGAGTTGAAGCGCATACGGACGGGGTGGGAGGATCCGAGCTCGACGATATTTGTAGAAACTACGAATGGCGAGGGATTGCAATTCGACAATCTTGCGTACAGAGTTGATTGATTTAGCCAGTGAATGTGAGGGTAAGGCGATTGCCAGTTGGGAGTGGTTCGTAGACGAGATGGCTGGTGTATTTGCGGAGTAGATTGATTCCAAATCCACCGGGGGTTAGAGATTCGAGCGTTAATGGCGCGGCAGAATCGCCTGCATGATACTGAAGCGAATAATGTGGGGCCGTGTCTTCGATGATAAAAATGCGAGACGAGGAAGATGGTTGCTGGCAGTTGATGGTAATGAAGCTGCCCGGTTGATTGTTGTAACCATGGAGAATGATGTTGGAGAGCGCCTCTTCAAGAGATAGACGCATAGAGAAGGCAGTTTTCTCATTGACGGCAGAATCAAGGATTAGTTCGTCCAACCATTGACGCATTTGTGTGAGGCAAGAAATTTCGCTGCCTAATGTGATGGAATTGTTCACTGAATGATTAGCGTAACGAATAATCAAGATGGACTCAAGGGAAACGAGAAATATTTTGAGTTGATTTTTGGTTTTGGGGATTGGGAACAAACTGGGAATGGACTCATCAGCAAGATTCAGGAGTGATGATTTGCGCAATAAGATGCAATGGAAGTTAAGGAGCCGGTCGATTGAATTGGGTGTGCGAACACTTGTGATGGGTGTTTTGAATCTGACGCCGGATTCATTCAGCGACGGCGGACGGTTTGCTTCAGTTGAAGAAGCGATTGACGCAGGACTAGAAATGCTGGATGAAGGAGCGGATCTACTGGACCTGGGTGGAGAGAGTACACGTCCGGGGTCACGCGCAGGGGATAAGGATGCGGCCGTAAGTTGCGAAGAGGAGCAAGCGAGATTGTTGCCTGTGTTGACGGGGATATTGAAGGCGCGGCCGGAAGCGACTGTGTCAGTGGATACGTATAAAGCGAAGACGGCGAAGGCGGCGTTGAGAGCAGGCGCGGAGATTATCAACGATGTGAGCGGCCTGATGTGGGATGAGGAGATGGCAGGGGTTTGTGCAGTGAGCGGATGCGGAGTGGTGCTGATGCATAGCCGAGGAAGGCCGGAGGAGTGGGCGGGCCAGACGAGGTTGGCGGTGTATGAAGTGGTGCCGATGGTACGCGCCGGGTTGGAGATGAGCCTGGGAAAGGCGCGTGAGGCGGGGATTTTAGATGAGGCAATTGTGCTTGATCCCGGATATGGATTTGGAAAGCGCTTTGAAGAAAATTATGCGTTGCTGGCGAGGCAGGCGGAGTTGTCAGGTCTTGGAAGACCGTTGTTGGCTGGGGTTTCAAGGAAGTCGTTCCTGGGACGGACGCTGGCTGGTATGCATGGAGGAGTTGAAGCTACTGCTCAAGCACGCGAGACGGCAAGCATGGCGGCCATGGTTGCGGCAATATTGAATGGTGCGTCGATTGTGCGGGTACACAATATTCGTGCTTCGCTGGAGGCAGCACGTATTACCGATGCAGTACTGAATTGTGTGTGAGGAAGAGCTAGGCGAAATTATCTGCCTACAGGCTCGGGCTCGTGCTCGCGGTGTTCTTTAGGCTCTCTAATGCGATTAATTTCAAAGCTGGCAATCTTCCATTTATCGTGCAGATCGCGCACGAACACCTGTGTATAACGATAATTTCCGGTCATGTCGCCTTCGTTAGTAGAGCCGGCGGCTTCAATACGGCCGGTAACGAGAGCTGTTTTACCATAAAAGCGAATTCGTCTATCAAAGAGATCCAATGAAGTGAGATGCATCTTGCCGGAGCGCAACGCATCCAGGGTTTGCTCTTTGGTTTTGAGCGTGCCAGAGGCAGTGATGGCCATGTAATCATCATCCAGCAGCGCGTCTAAAGCGGTGACATTGGCGTGGAGAATTGCCTGGCGCCACTGCTCGACGACAACTTCAATTTGACGGCGCTCCTCATGACGTTTTTCGTGAGGCGCACCTGAGTTGTGCGGCACCTGTGCTTGAAGTTGTGCGGGATGCGGGAAGAATGGCAGAACGAGAATCGCTGATAATGGAAGGGAAAGCAGGAGTAGTGCGGATGCAAACAGCCAAGGACGATGGGGCTCGTCTAGAGAGACCGAAGATGAATAGGCATTATGCATCTACGATACGGATGTTAGACGGCGCGGGTGCTGATGTCAAAAGAAAATATCTTATAGGAAGATGACTAAAAATTAATGAGGGAAGATTTCAAAAATGTTCAGAAGCGAAATATTCCCTCATGAGTGGTTATTTTTCAGTTGTTGCCGGCGCGGTGGTGAGTACTAGTTGCTGCTGATCGGCAGAAGCGACCTTTACATAGAAATCATGAAGAGTCGAGTAATCCTGCGGTTGAACAAAGGAAAAAGCCCTAACCAGCGTGCGGGCAATGGTCACACTTTCGGCATCTGATTCCGATTTGAAAGTTAACTGCGCTTTACCTGACCAGGGGATTTTCGCCTCTTGCGGCATGGCCTCAATGTGGAAGGTAGTTGGAAAGCGGTAGGTGATTTGATCGTTGGTTTGCTCTGAGAAGTGCATATCAACCGGCACTTCACGAAGGTCAGTGGAAACGAATGGATGGCTTCCACGCGAAGCAAAGAAGCTGCTCGGCAAGAGAAGGCGCTTACCGGTCACGGATCCGAGCGTCCCACTCACTTTGACAACGACCATCAGATTTGACTTTGCATCGCCGAGGCCAAGAAAACCCGAGGCATGTGCCTCAATACCTTCGGGCAACTCGGCTTTCAGCGATTGATCGAATTGTTTTTTGAGTTCATCTTCATCATTGCGGAGGCTGAGCTGACGCCAATGGAGAGCGCGTTGACCAGTGAAATTGATGCGCAGGATACCGGTGACATTGCCTTCAGCATCAACGGTCAGATCTCCAGTGCGAGTTGTGACATTGGAGTTATAAGCCATGTTTGGCGTCATCAACAATGCCTCGCGAGCGCCCTGCGCCTGCCTTATGCCGCCTACTCCGGAATGCTGCCAATGAACAAACTGGAAAGGGCACATTTTTTCTCCAGGGTCGAGCACCAATTCTTTTCCATCAACTGAAAGAATGACGAGGTCATCATCAAGTTGGCGAATGGTGAGGTAATCGGGAGCAAAGATAGCGCTGCTGCGGTTGACGACACGCGCTGAATAAGCTTCGAGGCCTGTGGCGCGCAACATGGCGAGATATAAAAGCGCAATATCCTGGCTTGTTCCACTCTTTTGCTTCCATGTATCACTGGCGCGTCGTGCTTCATGCTGACCCTGCTGTTTGAGTTCGGTGCTGCTTTTGGAGCGCGTGAAGTTGGTATTTTCCAAAGCTTGAACGGCGTCATAAAGCTTTTTGGCCTTGTCGAGCTCGCTGTCAGTGGGCGCAATAATCTGCGCGACCGCATCATGAATCGCGTGATCGGGATCAGCAAAATGATCGACGTCCCTTGACCAGAATTTTGATTCTTCAATCCAGAATTTTTTGCCGCTCGTCGCACTGGAGTAATAGAAGTAGACCTTATAGAGCACGCTCTCCATAGGCGGCATCCACTCTTCATTTGGCGCGGCAGGAATATCTGTCAGGTCCAACTTGAAGCGGCCATATTGGTCTGTTTTGACATCTGCACCAGCCGGCAGAATCTTCCACCAGATCAGCGTGTTGATAGGCCGTTCGTGCTCGTCAATCAAGTAAGAAAAGGCCTGATGCGGCTTGGTGTCATTGAAAGCAGCAAATGGATTGAAGAGGTAATGCGCTTCATGGATAAAGTAGGGCTGCTGAATCTCCCAGCGTGGCGATGAAAAGTGGTTGTCGTCATAGCGAATCTTGTAGGTGTACTCAAGAATGCTGCCGACTTCAACACTGGGGAGATTAAAGACCTTGCGATTGATTTGAAATTGCGAAGTCTTTGCGACGAGCAGATCTTCAGGCTTACCTTCAAGCGGAATGATGGTTCCGTCGGCATGAATTGTGCGCGCCTTGATATCAGTGACCTTGAAATTTTCGTTCGAATAGGGGAGTTCAACTTTAGCGAGTTCCTTTCCCTTTTCGGTGAGGACTTTGATACGCGCGTAGAAACTATGGAAATGGAGCGGATCATCGGTAGTTTCTTCAAGGTCGAGATAGACAGCAGCAGCGCCGGGGGCCTTGGGGTCGGCGGTCATGCTGAGCTCCTCTTGGGTGGGCTGTTTGAATTGCTGTGAGTGCAGCTTCAAACCTGAGAGACTCAAGAATAAAAATACAAGAAGAAGACATCTTGCGAATTGATTTGTGTTGAAATTCAATTGGAAAATCCTTTCAATGTTCCATGCTTTTGTGAAGGCCCTCCAAGAAGACAGCTACTTTTCAGTGTTGACTGAGGAGTCGGAGCGAACCAACGTAAGCTGTTGTTGATCGCTTGTAGCCACCTTCAGATAGAAATTGTGCAGGTCCTGATATTCCTCCGGTTTGGCGAGCGTGAAGGCCCGTGCCAGTGTGCGCGTGGATGCGACGGTGTCATCATCTGCCTTAATTTGAGCTGCAAGAATGGCATGGCCGGCCCAACTCTCACTTGTTGGCGGTGGCGCAGTTTCAATCTTGAAGTGCTGGGGGAGATGCAAAAGAATTTTGTCTGAAATCTGTTCCGCGTAACTCATATCGACAGGAGTTTGGCGCGTAGGCTGATCGACAAAAGTATGGCTCGTACGCGAGTTGAAGAAATAGCCGGGGAGCAGAAGGCGCTTCTGTGTTGCGTTTCCATAAGCCCCGTGGACTTTGACGACGGCGAAGAGCGCGGTGTCAGGGTTATCTAAATTGATGAAGTGGTCGACATGCGCCTCAACGCCCTTTGGAGCTGAATTGTTCAGTTCATTATCGAATTGCAGTTTGACTTCATCGACATCGTTGCGGAGCGCGAGTTGGCGCCAATGGAGAGCGCGCTGGCCATTCATCGCGTAGTTGATGGTCCCGGAGATGGAGCCTGTCTCGTCAAGGGTCAAGTCGCCAGAACGGCTGAGGGTGTTGTCCTTATAGGAGGACATTGGCGTCGTAGCAGTGACTGGACCGGCATCGGATTGCCTGATGCCAGTAGCGCCCGAGTGCATCCAATTGACGAGACCGAAGGGACACATTTTTTCGCCGGGATCGAGGAGTGTTTCTTTGCCGTCAATCTTCGCGAGGACCAAGTCATCGTCCAATTGCTGCATGGTGAAGTAGGTGTAATCGAAGGTGCCTTGATTGCGATTGACGACTTTCATATCGTAGGCATGAATTCCAGAAGAACGCAAAAGCGCGAGATAGAGCAAGGTGATATCTTCACGTGAGCCACTCTTTTGATTCCAGGTATCTTCAGCGCGTTTGGCTTGGTGGATGCCTAGTTGACGGAGTTCAGATTGTGATTTCACACGAGAAAAGTCAGTGTTATCGAGAGCCTGTACGGCCTTGTAAAACTTCTGGGCTTTCACCAAGTCCGAATCCGTCGATGCAACCAGGGACGCAGCGATGCCTTTCAGAGTGTTGTCGTGATCAGCGAAGTGGTCGACGTCCTTTGACCAAGCCGATGTTTCGGAGTTCCAGAAATCTTTGGCATTATGCGCGCTGGTGTAATAGAACTCGACCCGATATTGAATGGTTCTATCCGGCGGCCTGAAATCTTCATTTGGAGAAGCGGGAATGTCAGAGAGGTCAAGGCTGTATGTACCTTTGACGTCAGTTTTCAATTCGGTACCTTGCGGCAATTTTGTAACGGATACGAGTCGCAAAGGTTCTCCCTTGGAATTAACCAGATATGATCCAGACGCCGCGTCACGATTCTTTTGGAAGTCTCTGAAAGGGATGAAGCTGTAATGCGCCTGATGAACAAATAGCGGGTGCTGAATTTCCCAATGTGGAGAGGTATAGCCGCGGTCATCGTTTCGTAATTTATAACGGTACTCGATGATGCTACCAACTTCGACACTGGGTAGATTGAAGACCTTGTGATCGACTCTGTTCTCACCTGTTTTGACAGCTAGAAGCTCATCAGGCTTTCCATCAAGAGGAATGACTGTGCCATCGGAATGAATTGTGCGAGCCTTTATGTCATCAACGCGCATAAAGGGTTGGGCGAAATAGATGTCGACAGTCGCGTATTCCTTGCCTTTTTCTGTGAGCACTTTGATGCGTGCAGAGATGGTGCGCACGTGCATCTCGTCATCGGTTTCGTCTGAGTAGTTGAGATAGACAGCAGCCGCGCCGGGAGCCTTGGGGTCGGCGGTCATGCTGAGCTCCTCCGGTGAGGGTTGCTTGAATTGGGCATGAAGAGCGGTTGGAGCAAGGGTGAGTATAGAGCAGGCCAGAGCTAATAGTTGCAGATAGGATGAGCGAAAGTTGATTTTCACAGAAGCGTCCTTTGCTGTTTTGAAAATAACCATTGATGAGTACAAATACTGCTTGAGTGCTGGAGGGTTTCTGTTTGCAGAACTGCTTGCCTCATGAGCCCGTGTTTCTGATTGCTTTACTGCTTTTTGAGTACTGCAGTTCCTTTTTCATCGCGCAGGATGGAACTCTCTACCCTGCGGTAGTCGGAGGCTTTGCCGGGCGGGAGCTCGACTTGCTTGACCTGATAATCGCGCTCGTAGTGCAGCTTGTCATCCTTGGTGGTGGTTTTGGAATGATAGCTGACAAAGTCAGTGTCAACGTCAACAGGGTCGGGCGTTTCATCGACGACGTAGCCGGGAGGGAGGGTGATATCAAAGCTCTCATGCCAGTGTCCAATTGCAGAGAGATCAATGGGAACGGTGCGGAGTTTGTCGTCAAAGTATTTGGTATAGGAATCGACCACATGAGGACGAACAAGGAGTAAGGGGCCGGTCTGATGGGCATATTGCTTAGCAGTGATTTTGTAATGGAATTCGAGAGGCTTATCGAGCGCGGAAGGCTGGGTGAAGGTGAAGCTATCCAGCACAACGCCGGGGACATCGTCGGCAATATGTTTTTCCCAATACTCGTGAAGCTCCTTTTCGTCGGTGTATTTGATGAACATACGGTATTCAGCGCCATCGGGTCCTGCGTGCGATGAATCGACGGAACCGGTCAGAGTTCCATCTGGAAGCAAGGTAAAATTACCAGTGCTCACGTTGGAGTTTGTGTCTGGGTTGAGTACGGGAATGGCCAGGATTTGGCTATCATCACCCGCACCAAGGATTCCGTAGCTGCCTTGCTCATAGCTGGGCAAGTTGCCCACGGCGGTGCGCTCGTTGGTTGGATCGAAGATGAGATAGCGTTTTCCGTTTTTGGCAACGGTGATGGCTTGAAGTCGCGGGTCATGATTGTCGGCGGGAATCTCGATGGCGGTGATCATGTGATCGCCGTAGAGCGAGGGCGAATCGGGATCAACGACGCCGCGACGATCATCTACAGCGAGATAGTTGGCTTTGATGCCAGCGACTTGGAGCATGGAGATGAGGATGGTGGTTTTATCTTTGCAATCGCCGTAACGATTGCGAAAGATGTCGGAAGCAGGATGAGCCTGGAAACCTCCGATACCGCGCGAGATGATGAAGTAGCGAATGTTTTTCTGAATGTACTCGGTGATGCGCGATAGCTTGGTGTAGAGATCGGGCGCACCTGCGATGAGCTCTTGAGTTTTGGCGGTGATTTCAGGAGACGGGTCGGGGCGATGTGATTCGAGATTCGACATCCACTGACCGATGGCTCGCCACTGGGCGTCTTTATTTTTCGAATCGAGTCCCTGGGCAATGACATCGTCCCACCAGAAGGAGGCACGCGCGGCTACTGCGGTCCAATTAGGGCGAGCAGGAATATCACGCAGAGTGAGTGCGCGAACATCATGAAGTTCCCATCGAAAATGGTTTGGGGCTACCTCGGTTGGCTTAGCCGGCGGGTAGTGATGCCATGAATCCGTGTACTTGCGTCCAGCAGGCAGATCGAGTTCGAGTGCTTGATAGACAAAGGGAATATCAGACTGCACATTCCAAACTTTCTCGTGCATCCAGGGACGCATTAGTTCTTCAGACTCGCAGATGATGATAGCGCCGACGTCAGCCGCTGGTGGATGGACCATGCGCACCTTGTAAGTGGAAAGCATTACAGAGTCACTGGTATCACCTACATCTGCGAAATCAGAATCCTGTGCCTGATATTGCTTTTCGTCAGCGCCAATGGTCCAGACGCGGAAGTAGTTAATTTTTTCGTCCACATCGTAGGCCACTTCGCAGGAGTGCTCACGACCCTGCGGCTTGAGGATACGAATGGCTTCACGCTCACGTTCAACGGCACGGCCATTGCTATCAACGGTTTCGAGATACTCATCGAAGAGGACGACGGCCTCAGCGTCTTTGGCATAGTCGGGGGTTTTGGTTTTGGCTGCGTCGAGTCCCCACTGCGGGACAGGCTGCTGCTTGTCTTTGCCGAAGATGTTGGCGCGGGCGGGTTGAATGGTTGCAACGAGCACGACAGCCACAAGTAAAAAAACAAATGTGGAGCGAGTGCTTTGGATGGTTGTGGCGCTCGTCTTAATAGCCATTTTAGTTTCCCTTTGGTGCGGCGCTGGCTGCACGTGTGAAAACAATTTGCTGTTGGTCTACAGTTGCCACCTTCAGAAAATAGTCGTGCAGGTCGTTGTATTCCTTAGCGGCAAGGAGTGTGTAGTTGTACATGAAAGCTCGATTGACGGTGACGTTTGAGCCATCGATGCTGGATTTGATGCGCAGGATTGCGTGCTGCGGCCAGTTGGTATCAGCACTTTGAGGCACGCTCTCAACCGCGTATGACGCTGGAAGATGGTAGACGACAGTATCGGAGACGAGCTTGGCGTAGTGGACGTCGATGGGTGCGAAGCGTAATTTTTGCGAGACGAAGGGATGCTTGGCCTGAGATTCGAAGAAGAGCCCTGGGAGGAAGAAACGTTTTCCAGTTGCAGTACCAAGATTTCCGCTGAGGGTGATCGCAGCGATCAACTTAGCGTTTGAATCTTCAATACCGTTGAAATGGTCAAATTCAGCGTGAACGCCGTCAGGGACGATTCCCTTCAGCTCTTCATTAAACTGCTTTTTTATTTCATCAGTGTCATTGGTAAGGGTAAGTTGACGCCAGTGGAGAGCCTCGGGGCCAGTCATGATGAATCGCGCGTAACCGGTGAGGGCGCCGTTATCGTCAATGGTGATATCAGCGATGCGCTGTTTGGTGGCGCTTGTATAGAGGTTGGCTGGAGTAGCGGCAATGACAGCCCCTTTGCCATCAGCATTGAAGCGCAGTCCGCCTGAGAAATTGTGTTTCCAGTGCAGTTCTCCAAAGGTACAGTAGCGCTCGCCGGGATCAAGGTATACATCCTTGCCGTTGATGCTGGCGATGACGATGAAGTCGTCGAGTTGTTTAATGTTCAGGTAAGAAGGATCGAAGAGAGCGCGATTGCGATTGACAACCTGCATGGGCCAGGCGCGGATGCCGACAGCGCTGATCAGGGAGTAATAGAGCAGGGCAATGTCATCCGAGCTGCCGGATTGCTGCTTCCACACATCTTCAGCAGTTTTGATGTCCTTGAGCTTTGCAGCTTTACGCTCGGCAGTTGATTTGCTGCGGGTGAAGTCGGTGTTATCAAGCTTCATGACGGCATCGTAGATTTTGTGCGCCTTTTGCTCTTCAGTATCCCCGGCAGCGACGAGGCCAGCTGCGATGGCGCGAATGGGGCCAGTGACTTTAGTGAAGGACACAACATTCTTCAGCCAGTAATTGCCTTCGGAGCGCCAGAAATCGTCCCCTGAATCTGCGTAGGTGTAATAGAAGTAGACATGCCAACTGATACTGGCAAGCGGCGGAGCCGAGTCTTCATCAACGATGGGAGGAACATCTTTAACGTCGAGGGTGTAATGATTCTGGTTATCATGTTTGACTTCAAAACCTGTTCCAAGTACGAAGGCATACATCAGTTTTGAAAGAGATTGACCGCGATCATCCGAGATGTAATGACCGGGAGTATCGCTGGGCAAGAAGGTGTAGTGGGCTTTGTGTACATAGTAAGGCTGCTGGATCTGCCAACGAGGCGACATGACTATGTTGTCCTCATAGCGAACATCGAGCTTGTACTCAAGAATGCTGCCGACTTCAACACTGGGCAAAGTGAAGACCATCTGGTTGAATTGTTTGTCACCAGTTTTGAACTCCATCAGATCGCTTGGCTTGGTGGTAAGTGGAATGATGGTTCCGTCGGAGTGGATGGTTCTGCCTTTGATGCCGTCAACCTTGAGTTCGCCATGCTCGTATGGTGTTTTGACGGTGGCGAGTTCTTTGCCCTTTTCAGTGAGAATTTTAATGCGGACGTAATAGGTGTGATAGTGAATTGAATCGTTAGACGTTTCCTCGCGATAGAGATAGACAGCATCGGCGCCGGGAGCTTTCGGGTCAGAAGTCATGGAGAGCTCTTCTTGGGTAGGTTGCTGAAAGGATTGGCTATAGGCGAGCCAAGGCGTAACGGAGAGGAGCGCAAAAAGTGAAGTTATTAAGATTGCAGAGCGCGGAATCGAGGATGAGTGGGTCACGAGTTTGTCCTTTTTGAGAGGTTTAAAGCATCTTGATTGTGTTACATGCTGCGAATGTGCTTGGTATCGGCGGTTCAAAGCAATTTTTGTTGAACAGATGCAGATTCTCAGCGTGAGCCGGCGAAGGCTTGTGGATTTGAAAAAGAGATTGCAAGTGTTGTATTTACTTTGTGCTGCGAGAGGGTGGGCTGACAAGAGATAAGTGGATAAAGAGAGAAAATATTTTCATGGAAAGTGATGTTTGGCAGGAAGGTAACCATTTTTGATGGCGAGTTAGTTAATAGTCAGATGCTAATCTTTTGATTGAGAAGTTAACTAATCAGTTAGCCATCCTGAAAAAATGCTTATGGAGTTTGTCAGTTGCCTTTAGGGGGAGTGGTGCGGGTGAGGACAAGTTGCTGCTGGTCGGCGGCGGCGAGTTTGAGATAGAAATCGTGGAGGTCGGAATAGTCCTTATTTTGGAGTCCGATAAAGTTAGTTGCAAATGAGCGGCCAATGGTGATGGCGGAGCCATTGATTTTTGGCTGAATACGCAAAATGGCGTGATTGGGCCAGTCCAAAGAGGTTTTTTCTGGCGCGCTCTCAACTGAATATGCGGTGGGGATGTGATAGACGACGCTGTCTTGAATGAGCCTTGCGTAGTGCATATCGACAGGAGCAAATCGTGTGGGTTGTGAGGTGAAAGGGTGCTTGGCCTTGGACTCGAAGAAAAGACCGGGTAGGAAATAACGCTTACCGGTTGCATTACCCAGGCTGCCGCTGAGTTTCACGACGGCGATGAGCATTTCGTTGTACTTATCGAGGTTTTGAAATTGGTCGAAGTCTGCATGTACACCGTCGGGCAGATCACCGAGAAGTTCTTCGCTGAAGAGCTTCTTGATTTCATCGTTGTCGTTGATGAGTGTCTTGTGCCGCCAGTAGAGAGCTGCAGGTCCGTTCATGTTGAAACGCGCATAGCCAGAGATGGATCCATCGTCAGCGAGTGAGATTTCAGCGATACGTTGAGTGACAGCACTTGAATATGGATTGCCAGGCGTGCTAACGAGGGAGGTGGACTTGCCGTCCTGATTGAGGCGAATTCCACCAGCGATGTAGTGGTTCCAGTGGAGTTCGCCGAATGCGCAGAATCGCTCGCCTGGATCGATGAAGACATCTTTCCCGTTGAGGTTAACAATGATAATGAATTCGTCGAGTTGCGTGATGGAGAGGTAGTTGTAATCGAAGAGGGCGCGATCGCGGTTAACGACCTGCATGGGTGAGGCCTTGAGTCCGGAGGCGATGGCAAGAGAGTAATAGAGGAGTGCGATCTCTTGTGAGTTTCCGCTCTTCTGTTTCCAGACGTCTTCGACGGATTCAACATTCTTAACTCTTTCAGCTTTTTTTTCGGCAGCAGATTGGTGACGCGTGTAGTCGGTGTTCTCAAATTTCATGAGGGCGTCGTATATTTTATGAGCCTTGAGCTCGTCAGAATCGCCGGGAGCGACGATGGAGCTGGCCGCCTCGCGCAATGCTTTAGTAACGTGGCAAAAATCTTCAATACCTGCTTGCCAAAGATCGCCCTCCTTCTGCCAGAACTCTGAGCTTGATTCAGATGTTGTGTGGTAGAAGTAGACGTGCCAATTGAAGATACCGAGTGGAGGCGCCCAGTCTTCATCGGAGAGCGCAGGAATGTCAGTGATGTCGAGGTTGTAATGCGAACCATGTCTCTGAACCGCGAAGCCGGGGCCGAGAAGTGATGCATAGAGGAGGTATGGGGCCGGCTGACCGTGAATATTTGTAACGTAATGCCCTGATTTTGTGTCAGTTATGTATGTGTAGTGGGCTTTGCGCGTGAAGTATGGATGCTGAATATCCCATCGGGGTTCTACGGCTGTTCCATTTTCATAGTGCATTTTGTATTTGTACTCAATGATGCTGCCAATTTCCACGCTGGGGAGGGTGAAGACCTTGCTGTTGTATTGATAGCCTTTAGTTTTGTACTCAACGAGATCCTCTGGTTTTACATTGAGTGGAATGACGGTGCCGTCCGGATGGATGGTGCGGCCCTTGACGTCATCTATCTTGTATTCACCTTTGTGGTAAGGAGTTTTGATGGTGGCGAGTTCTTTGCCTTTTTCGGTGAGGATCTTGATGCGGATGTAATAGCTGTCGAATTTGGATTCGTCATCAACGGTATTTTCGTAATAGAGATAGATTGCATCAGCACCGGGAGCTTTGGGGTCGGCGGTCATGGAGAGCTCTTCCGTAGTGGGTTGCTGAAAGGATTGACTGCGCAGACGGGCGGGGGTGGTGGCGAGTAAGAGAGTTAGATAGATGGCGAGATGGAGTTTTATGGATGAGTTATGCATGAGTTGAACCATGAAGTGCAGTATATAGCAGGTATTGCGGTATGGGGTTTGTATAGAGTCAGGATTAGCAGGGGAGATTGGCGAGGAGCTTTGAGACGAGGGCGAGGGGTAGACCGACGACGTTGAAGTAGCAGCCGTCGATTTTGGGGATCCAGCGGGCGGCGAGGCCCTGGATGGCGTAAGCTCCGGCTTTGTCCAGAGGTTCGTTGGTGGCGACGTAGGCGGCGATCTCTTGATTTGATATTGGGGAGAAGGTGACGGAGGTGGATTCGACGGCGAGTTGGGAGGAGTTGGCGGAGAAGAGGGCGACTCCGGTGAGGACTTGGTGGGTTCGGCCGGAGAGGAGGGTGAGCATGCGGATGGCGTCGTCGGAGTCGTTAGGTTTGCCGAGGATTTGATTGTCGAGAGTGACAGTGGTGTCAGCGCCGAGTACCACCTGCGGTGGGGCCAACTTTTCGAGAGTTTCTAATTCACGAAAAACTGTTTCTGCTTTTTGACGGGCGAGACGGGCGACGTAGGTGGCGGGGTCTTCGTTGGGGAATGGATCTTCAGGGATGTGGGCGGGGTGGACGCGGAATTGGATTCCGATTTGGGTGAGGAGTTCGCTGCGGCGCGGGGATGCGGAGGCGAGGATGAGCATGGGGAAATGATACAGGGACTGAGGGACTGAGATCGTAGCCGAGGAGCGTCGAGCGTCTAGTCAATAGTGACAGAGGGAGAACGAACAGTTGTGTGCAAGCTTAAGGGAACAGATGGGGTGCGTCTTGTCATTTGAAATTTGAGGAGGGTTGGAGTTGGTTTATGACAGTGGCAGCGAGTCAGCTTGCGCTGCACGGAAATGACGAGACAGCTTGCGTTGCGCGGAAATGGCGGTGAAGCCAATGATTGGTTAGAGCTTTGTGCCGGTGCGGAGACCGGCGGGGGTGGCGATTCCGTAGGCCATGCCGGGTGTGTTGTGGGCGAGGCCGAAGCGGCCGTCGGGGCCGAGAAGGATGATTCCGCCGTGGCCGCCGAGACGGTTGTAGAGGTATTCGATGGCTTCATTGGCGGCCAGTTCGGGTGGTGTGCCGTTCATGACGCGGTCAGTGGCCCACTTGCCGAGGACGAGCTTCATGATGGGTTCACCCCAGCCGGTGAGCGAGACAGCGGCGGAGAGATTGTCAGCGTAGCAGCCGCAACCGATTAAGGATGAGTCGCCGACGCGTCCGGGGGTTTTGTTGAGAGTGCCACCGGTGGAAGTGGCGGCGGCGAGGTTACCAGCGGAGTCGAGAGCGACGGCGCCGACGGTGTCGTGAGAATCCATGCTGGGGTAGTGCGCGCGGGAAGATGAGTGGGGGTGTGCGGTCTCAGGACTTTTGTCGTCGCGGAGATGATGAGGGAGGGTTGCGAATGGAGTGTCAGTCAGCTTTACATCCTGTCCGGAGAAGGTGTTATCGGCGAGTCCGGCGGCCTGGCGGGATTGAGCTTCGGCAAGGCGGAGTCGTTCGCGATCGAGGACGAGGTCAGAGTTGGAGATGAGGGGCATGCCGTGAGCGTGGGCGAATTCTTCAGCGCCCTGGCCGACGAAGTAGACGTGCTGGCTCTCTTCAAGGACGAGCCTTGCGGCTCGGATGGGGTTGCGAAGATGCTCGACACAGGCGACGCCACCGGCTTTCATGCGGCCGCCGTCCATGAGGAGTGCGTCGAGTTGGACGCGGGAATCCGAGGTAAGGAAGGAGCCGCGACCGGCGTCGAATGTGGGGTCGTCTTCAAGGACGACGACGGCGGCTTCAACGGCATCGAGAGCGGAACCGCCGTGGGAGAGGATTTCGGAGCCGGCCTGGAGGGCAGCACGTACGCCGCGTTCGTGGTCAGCTTCAGCTTCAGGAGGGATGGCCCAGGCGCCACCATGGACGATGAGGATGGGTGAGTGTGTCACGCAAACGATTTTAACTGAGATTACCTGCGGTGCGGGCATTGCATGTAGCAGCAGCGACTTCGTCGCAAAGAACAAATACAAAAGCAACCGCAGATCCTTCGACTTTGGTCGCTTTGCTCCCGACGCTCAGGATGACAAGTTATGTGGATCAATCTGAATCGGAATGGGAGGGAAATTTGGGCATGAAGTGAGCGTTGGAGAGGGTTGTCAAAGATTATTGTTGGGCGTGGGGGCGTAAAGGGTTGATAACAGGGGTGATGAGCGAGGGCGCAGAGGTGCAGTCAATTGCAGTGGTTTTGGTTAAGCTTGGAATACTTGAGAAGAAAAGAAGTTGAGGGTGCGCAGTGTGTGCATCCGCGAGAAAAAGAATCGGGCCACTTCCGCGAGTTCGCTAAGGGTAGCGGATGAAAAAAGTTGCAGGTATCTTGACGGGAAGCACGAAAGCCCTTTGAAGAGTGCGGTGCGGGGAGAATAGCTCTCTGGCGCTCTGGATTGGCGAAGATACATTTGCATTTATGGAGAGAAAAAGCTTGTGAAGGTGCCAGAAGGCGCCGCGCGGAAGAGCGTGCGGTGTTTTGCTGCTTTAGTCCTGCTGCTTGAAAGAGCCGCGGAACAAGTGGCGCGGGAATGGCGGCCGAGGTGAGCAAGACAGAAGCAGGAAAGACAACAGGAAGCAAGACAACAGCAAGCAAGAATGACGCAGATAAGGCAGTCGTTGACAAGACGGCCAAAGCGAGAAAAAAAACAGCAAAAGACGACACGGAAGCGATTAACAAAACGGGGCGGAATGCACGAAATGCATTAGGCAGGAATAGCCGCGTTATCACCAACAAGTTGGCTGACAAAGCGAAGGAAGGCGATGCCAGCTGTGCACGTTTGCTGGTGAAGTTGGCTGATGCAGGCGAGAAGTACAAGAAGAAGAAGGGTCCGAGTCCGACGGTGGCTCTTGAAAAAGAGCCACCGTGGGATGGCGGCAGGAAGAAGAACAAAGAGGTTGCGTTGGCGGCGACGGCAGAGTGATGCGGCGCGGCAGAAGTGGGCGTGACTGAAACCAGCAGAGCGGGGCTGTGGCGGAGTTGGCTTGATATTGAGCCGATACCGCTGCAGCCCCATTTGACTATGAGGAAGAAAAACAGAATGAAGCTTACAAATTTTTTGCGCGTTGGCAGAGTGATGATCGTGTGCCTGGCATTTTTGCTGATGACGACGGGTGTGGTTGTCTCGCAGGGTATCAGCACGACCACAGTTCAGGGAACCGTGTACCTGGCGAATGGCAGTCCGGGGGCAGGGACACTGCTGCTCAGTTGGCCTGCGTTTACAACGGCGAATAACCAAGCCGTAGCAGCGGGGAATCTTTCAGTGCCGATTGGGACGGATGGATTTGTGAGCGTGAATCTTGCGCCGAATTTGGGATCGACGCCGGCGGGACTTTATTACACGGCGGTGTTCCAGATGAGCGATGGAACGGTGAGCACGGAGTACTGGGTGATTCCTGCGGCGCCGAGCGCGGCGCTTTCAACGGTTACGGCACAGGTGATGCCGGCTGCGCAGGCGGTACAGGCAGTGACGAAGGCTTATGTGGATCAGCTGATTCAGGAGTTGGAGAACAGCCAACTGACGGAGTCGGGAGGAACGCTGACGGGGCCGTTGTATTTGAGCGGCGATCCGACGGTTCCATTGCAAGCTGCTGACAAGCATTATGTGGACGAGACATTTGCTCTGGCGGTTCCACTGGCTGGCGGGACGATGACGGGAGAGCTGAATTCGCCGGATGTGAATGGAGTGGGTTCACCGGTTGCTGGCGGAGCACAGAGCACATTGCAGGCGACGGTGAATGCGAATGGCGCGATGGTGGTTCCTCCGGGGTATGCGGGGACGGATGGCTTTACGAATGCGAATGGCGAGTATGTGGTTGATTTGCGACAGGGGGTATCGCAACAGTTTGAGCGGAACGTGAAGGAGTTTGGCGCGGTATGCGATGGAGTGACGGACGATACGAATGCGCTGCAGGCGGCGATCAATTATGCGCACACGCATAATGTGGCGCTGAAGATTCCTCAAGGGACGTGCAAGACGCAATCGCTGAATTGGCATGGTGAGTCGATCAGCGGAATCAGCAAACAGGTTTCAGCGCTGATGGGATTTCCGGGGAACGATATTCTGGCAACTGTGGCAGACGCGGCGGTGATGCCGCAAACGCGGATCCATGATCTGACATTTTTGGTGGATCAGAGTTTGGATGTTTCTTGTACGCCGGCGATGGGGCGCAATGCGGCGGGGACGTGCGCGTACAATCGCGCGCTGGAGACGAACTCGATTTTTTCATCGGGTGGCAATGCGCTGACGGGCACGAATGGAGCGGGCGCAGGGTGGGCTGCGGGTAATTGCGCGATTGCGATGCCGGCAACGACAGGCGCGGCGGGCAATGGATTGAAGCTGGCGGTGATTGAGAATGTGGAGATCGCAACGACGGGAGTGGACCCGCAACAAGCGAACTATCCGGGCGCGCACTCGACGCACGTGTGCGGAATGTATATGGCACAGTGGCCGCAGTGGAGCGAGTTCAGAAATATAGATATGAACGGATTGAATACGGGGATTGCGCTGGGAATGCCGGGGAATGGAATACCTGCGGGCGTGACGGCGGATGCGAACAGGTGGCAGAACATCACGATGCAGGTGACGCATGGATTTACCACTGTGGCCGGCAGCAACAATGTGATGGATAACTTTGTAGTGCAGGCGAGCAATTCATCTGCGATGGGCGAGCCGCCGACGGGATTGGTGCTGGATTTTGCGAAGGCGCAGCAGGGGTGGTCGGTGCGGAATGAGGTAGTAACGCCGACATGGATACCTGTGCAGCCGAAGTTGACGGTGACGGCGAGCGGCGGCGCGGTGACAGGGATTGCAGTGGGGCCGGAGCATGGATTGGGATTTGATCCATATGGTTCGACGGTGGCGGTGACGTTCAGCGGCGCATGCACGGCTCAGGCGAATGCGAATGTGAGTACGGATGGATCGATTGGGAGCGTGACGATTGTTGCGGGCGGCGTGGGCTGCTCGGGAACGACGACGGCGAGCGTGAATGCGCCGGGGACGTGGGATACATCGTCTGCGGTGAATTTGATTGCGGGAAGTAATTTGAGTTTTGTGGGCGGAAGTTTGCAGGGCGGCAATGGCGGGTACACGGTTTGGAATGCGACGAACTCACAGGTGAGCGGTGCGCAGATGACGGGCGGTGGTGTGTACTCGACGGGGATTTCGTATCCGGCGCTGGTACTCAATGATGGGCTGGGAAGTTTGAATGGGAACAGTTACACGGGAAGCGCGAACAAGTTTCAGCAGATTGGATTGACGGGTGCGCTGAAGGACAACGGACTGGGCAACACGGTTGTGCAGACGAATGGGACGACGGGTGGTTCGGTTGGATTGGAAGCTGCGCGGTTGCCATCGAATACTGCGGCGGCGGATTTTGCGCTGCTGGGTGGAACGGCGTCGAACCAGGGATTTACGAGCTTGAATGATTTGTTTTTAAGCGCGGATGATTTGTGGTGGCCAGCAGGCGAGAGCGGCGGGACGGGTAGCCAGTTTGGAAAAGATGCGACGGCTCCGGTGACGGGATCGTATGTGACGGCGGTGGGCGGCGCGTGGGATACGAGCGGACAGTGGCATGTGCGGGGCGGAACGAATCCATTTGTGCTGGGGAGCGGATTCCCTGTTGGATCGGGTACTTGGTACGTGGTGGCTAAGGCTGGTGCTGCGGCGAACCAGGAGTTGAAGCTGACGGGAACGTATGGTTCTGGATCGGTGTGCACGTTCGCGGATAAGACGGTGGCGCTGACGACGAGCTGGCAGGTTTTCTCGCTACCGTACAACACGGTGACGGGTAATCCGACATGCGATAACGGGACGCAGGGGAATCCTGTGATTGCGCAGGGAATGAATCCTTCAACGCCGACGAATGTGCAGACGGCGTGGATCGCTTTTATTCCGGCGTATCAATCGATACTGCTGACGCAACAACCGACGCAGAGCAACCAGGTAGCGAACAAGGCATATGTGGATGCAGCAATCAGCAACCAGATCATTAACGGGAGCGGTTTGTTGCCGATTACGGGTGGAACGATGACGGGAGCGCTGAATGCACCGGTAATAAACGGGACGACGGATTGCGCGTTGAGTTCGAGCATGAGCAGTTGCATAGCGAACGCGCAGTCAGCGCTGATACCGGTAGGAACGACGGGGAGTTACACGCAGAACAATGCGTACCCGGCATCGGCGACGTGCGTTTACAGTTTGGCGACGGGCGGAACGATTACGCAGGTGAATCCGGGAGCGCTGGGATATGGATATGTGAGCACACCGACGGTGACGGTGAATAACTCGGGGAGCGGAGGAAGCGGGCTTGCGGTGGTTGCGAATGTGGTTGGCGGTCAGGTGACGAGTTACACGATTACGAATGGCGGTAGCGGGTATTATGCCTGCCCGTGGATTGCAGTGGCGGCACCAGCGCCGGCCGCGGCACCGATACCGGTGCTGGATCAGCGACGGGGTATGACGACGTACTCGACAGCAGTGCGGGTGGATGATTTTGGCTGCGCGGGCGATGGTGTGACGGACGATACGATGTGCATCAACAATGCGATTTCATATGTGACGTCGAATGGAACGACAGGGGGCACAATCAGCTTCACGAGCGGCAAGACATATTACGTGACGCAAGTGACGGGATACATGCCGACGGCGGCAGATGATGGGACAGCACCAGCGAGCGGGGATACTTGCGTGAAATCGAATGCGGCGAATGGAGTAACGGGTTCTGCATGCACGAATTTGCCTCCCGAGACGCCGGGGGAATTGGGATTTGCGATCAAGGTGCCGAATGGGCTGACGATATATGGCAATGGTGCGGTGATCAAATCCAATTTCAGCGCGTATTCGACGAGTTTCAGTATGGCGCCGCCGGATATAGCGATCTTCGGGTCGGATCAGTCGGTGAGCAGTTTTACAGTCCGCGATTTGAGTGTTACGTATGCGTTTATAGCGTTCGCGAGTCCGGGATATGCGTCGTACTGGAATTTCAGGAATGTGGGAACGGGTTCGGTAGGGGTTTCGATACTAGCGGATGTGCTTCAATTCGCGAATTTGCATGATATTTCATTTGCATCGATGGCAGGAATTGTGGTGGGTGGGTGGTGGTCTTGCAGATCATCCATGTATAACTGCCCATCGTCGGGAGATTTTGCCGATAACATCACAGTGGACAACTACCTCTATAGCGGATGGTTACCGACGACACCAGTAGGCGGTGTGGTTGCAAACCAGGCCGGACTTGATGGCTGGTTCAATACTTACTTCTTTCATGTGGGCGACAATCAGACGCGCATGACGGACAAGATGTATTCGTCTTTGAATTATGATACGGATTCTTACTGGAGGGGAATTTTTGGAATAGGCATTGCGTATTATTCGCGATATGGGCGCGGATCGAATAACGATATTGTGCGCAATATGATCGACAAGGTTGGCATGAGTTATCCGATCGTGATTACTAACCCGCTCAATGCCTTGATAGACACGTTGAACGGTGAGTCAGTGGGCACATGCGCGCCTGGGTATACATGGGGGACGCCGGGCTATTGTCCAAATCCATATGATTCGGCCGATAACGAATTGGAGGCGGCCATATTATTTGCGGGCCCGCTCGCAACAACGGTAAGGAATATTTCGAATGGCGGAATCATCGCAGAATCAGTGGTTGGATTGTCGTGGAGAGTCAACGCGTCAGTCAATCTGGCGAACTTGCGGAAGGCGGTAACGGTTGAGAACGCATTTGTAAGCGGTGGATCGGGAGGATCACTTGCGCAGCCTGAGTCGGAGCGCACGATTACATATGCATCCGGCGGCTACAACCCAGCGGGGATTTCGGATTCGGGTGAATCTTGCTTTATCGGCCAGGCGAATGGCGGAGCGAACAATATGAATGACATATGGTGCATGCGCAATGCCAGTTCAACCTACAGTGGCGCATTGACAGTACCGCGTTACTTTGTGCTTGAGAACGACGGCGGCGATTACCCGATGAACGGGCCGACAGGATTGCAGGTGCCGGGGATTCGAGTACGTCCGGGGTGGATATCAAATACAGATATGACGCAGATGGTTTCAGATTTCAGCGCGCAGGCCTTTGGTTTGTCGAGCGGTAGTGTGAGTGCGAACAGTTGCGCGACGGTGACGGGGATATCAGTTCCGGGCGCGGTAACAACGGATGGAGTGCTGTTTGTAAAGGCGCCGTCGGCGGTGACTCCGCTGCAATTGACTGGACAGATTACAGCGGCGAACACGCTGACGCTTAATCTTTGCAATCCAACGACGGGAGCGTTGAGTTACCCGACGGGGACGTATTCGGCGTTTCTGTTGAATGCAGCCGCGCCGATGAGCGCACCTTCAACGAGTGGGAATGCGCCGACGAGTACGAGCGGGTTGACGACGACAGTGGGAGATCTGGTGACTGCGAGTGGCACGGGGACACCGACGCGGCTGGCCGGTAACACATCAACAACGACGGCACTATTGACGGAGACAGGGACGGGGACGACAGCTGCGACACCGGTGTGGCAGACGGCACCGGCGTTCAGCGGAGTGAATTTGACGGGATTGAATGCGTCGAGCATCACGACGGGGACGCTGAGTGTTTTGAATGGCGGCACGGGAGCGAGTACGGCATCGCAGGCGCTGACGAATCTTGGCGGGGTGAGTTTGAATGCGCCGAACGTGCAGTTTACCGGACAGGTGACGGCGAAGGAGATTGGCGGAGTTTACCAGGCGGATCAGTTTACAGGAACGGATTTTGGGGCGAAGGTGAGCGCTTGTATTGCGGGATTAAGCACGACGTATGGCGGGGTATGCGATGCGCGGAATATGAGCGGCACACAGACTATGGGAACAAATCTGACGATAGCGACGGCGAATACGACGATTCTGATGCCGTGCGGGACGATTACGACAGCCAATCAAATCATTGTTGCGGCGGGAACAAGGAATGTTTCATTACATGGTTGCACGCTGCGCGGAGCGAGCACGGCGAGTGGGTCGCAAGGCGGGACGGTGATTGCGTATACGGGGAGTGGCGCGGCAATCCAGGTGGGCGATCCGACGTATGCAGTGGACACGATGGGCTTTGAGATGGACGACTTTGCGATCAATATTACGGGCGCGTCGAGTGCGCTGGCGGAGGGGTTCGTCGCCTACAGGACGCAGGAGCTGGATCTGGAGAGCTTATATTTCCTGGGGAATTCAAATCAGACGGCGATGACGCTGGATGGAAGTGCGAATTACACGGGAGGAAGTTTTATTGATAACGCGTTCAATGGATTCCAGATTGCGGTGAATGCGATTGGGCACCAGATTTCGAATCCTGCGACAACGGATTGGCTGAATGCGAGCAGCTTCTTGCGACTTCATATTGATTGTCCGACGAGCGGCGGGTCGCCGATCAGCGGGACGTATGGAATCAATTTGCAGCAGGGTGATGGAAATACATTTACCGGCGGCGATGTGGAGGGATGCGCGACAGCGTTGCATTTGGGAGCGAATGCGCAGAACAACACGATTGTTGGATTGCGGAATGAGAATTCGACGAACCAGGTGGTGGCGGATTCGGGGAGTTCGTACAACTCGTGGATGACGGGCGGAACGATGTTCACGGGCGCGCTGACGGATAACGGGACAAGAAATAGTTTTCTGGATACGTTCCACAGGAGCTTCAATGGATTGAATGGGGATTGGTATGGGAGCCAGAAGGACGCAACGGTAACGAATCACTACCGGCTTGGAACGGGCGCGGGAAACGAGCGCGGATTGCTGAACCGCTACCAGACGGATTATGGATACCGCTGGACGACGGGGCTCAGTGATGCGACGTCAGGCGAGCAGTTTTATCAAGTGCTGGACGAGCTCAACAGTGTTTACCGCTTGTCGATTGGTCAGTACAACAATGGATCGGGGAGCACGAATAATCAGACGGTGATCAACGCGGCTGGAACGGGCGCGGTGGTGCTGAATGGATCGAACAATGCAGGAACGGGCGGTGTGGTGATTGGATCAGGCGGGGCGACGGAGACGACGGTTGCGACGATTGATGCGAGCGGCAACGAGGTACTGAATGGGAATCTGCAGGTGGGCGGAACGACGACGCATGTTGGATCGGTGTCGGTGAAGAACCAGGCGGATGCAGAGATTGATTCGACACTGTGGGCAGGGTTAACGGCAGCACAGAAGGAATCATTCATTTACAAGGATTGGAATGGAACGAGCGAGTGGTACCTGGTGAAGGACAATTCCAATAATTGGGCGGTGAATTCTGCGATAAGCGGGATTGACAGCTTCAAGGCGTACCAGAGCACGAACTCGGGCGACACGTATGTGAATGCGAATGCGAGCGGCGCGGTGCGGATTAATTATGAAGCGAACTCGGGAACGGGGTTTGACGTTTACACGGGAGGAAGCGCGCCTGCGTTGATAGCGGCGTTCACGGGTACGACATCGATCAAGTTTCCCGGGTTGGCGGCGACGAGCGGACATTTCTGTTTGCAAGTGGACAACTCAGGATTCATAACGAATACGGGAACAGCTTGCGGGAGCGGTGGCGGCGGTGGAGTGACGAGCTTCAGCGCACCATCGTCTAGCTGGCCGACATGGCTGGTTCCGGCAGTGACGAACTCGATGAGCGCGCCTTCACTTGCGGTAACGGCGAGTGCGATTCCGAATAGTGCGTTGGCGAATTCTGTGGTGACGATTGGAAGCACGCCGGTTTCTCTGGGGACGACGGCAACGAGCGTGAGCGGATTGACGGTGGATGGAGTATCATCGACGACGCTTGCATATGTGGATGCGACGAGCAGCATTCAGGCGCAGTTGAATGGGAAGGGTGGGACGGGAAGCTGCAGCGCGGGGCAGTATGAGATTACGGATTCGACGAGCGGGCCTGGTTGCGCACAAGTGCAGTATTCGCAGCTTGGCGGGACGACTCCGACGTGGAATCAAAATACGACGGGAACAGCGGCGAACCTGAGCGGGACGCCGGCGTTGCCGAATGGAACGACGGCGACGACTCAGACGGCTGGAGACAACAGCGCAAATCTTGCAACGACGGCGTTTGTAGCAACAGCGGTGGCAGGGGCAGGCACGACAACCAGTCCGCTGAGTTTCTCGACCTCAAGCAGCACGGCGTCAGGATCATTCAACGGCAGCGCGGCTGTGACGATTGATTATGCGGATTTGGGTGCGGCGCCTCTGAATAGCCCAACATTTACCGGCACGGTCAGTGCGCCAAGTCTTGGATTGACGAATGTCTACACGGTCACGCTGAGTCCAGCTACGCAGGCGGGCAACTATACGCTTACGATTCCACCTCTTTCGGCGAATGACACGCTGGCGACTCTAGGCAAAACTCAAACATTCACGGGTCCAATATCATTCAACGCCGCGAGTAGTGGAGCCATCGCGGTAAGCAGTCCCTCAGGTCGCATCACTGAGCAAGCGAGCGGCGGCACGCTTGGCTTGTATATGAGCAATACAACTGTTGCCACCTCTTCAACCTGCTCGGTAGCAACGGGCGCTAATCCTTCAATCACATTGGCGGGCTTTGATTGGGTTTCAGGCGCATCGACGGCGAGCAACTGGACGTTGACGCCTTCATGCGTGGCCGGAAATCCAACGGTGAGCAATACGCTGACGTTATCGAATTCGATTGCATCGAGCACAGTACCGGATAATGTGGTGATCGCAGCACGCGTGACGGCACAGGGGTATGGGAATCCCAGTTCATTGACGGTGGCGGCGGGAGCTGCGGCGGGAACGAGTCCGACGATAGCGTGCGGGACGAATGTGACGTGCGGGTGGAATGGCGGCACGGTGAATTTGCTGACGGGGACAACTCCGACAACGGGAGCACTGTTCACGGTGACGGATACGCTCGCGCACGCGAAGTATCCGAGCTGCATTTACCAGATTGAGGGAGCGAGTTCGACATATGTGCCGAATGGAGCGGTGATGACAACGGGATTTTATCCGACGAACACTTCGTACACGGTGGAGACGCTGAATCTTTCAGTGGCGCTGACGGCTTCGAGTTACTACGTGATCAATTATCACTGTTCGGGGAATTGAGAAAGACAGAGACTAAGCCACCCCAACGAGCAAAAGCGCTCGTTGGGGACCCCGGCAGGGACTCAGGGACTACGGGGCTAATCGAGCGATGTAATGGATATGAAGAACTAATTGGGGATGTGTGAGCCTCCCACCTTTGGCGCGATAGCGGTATTGCGCCGAAGGTGGGAGATTTTTTTGTTTTGGGATGAGGTGTGGAGTGGAGAACGAGAAAATATTGGCGCAAGAGAGTACGAAGCAGACGGCGACAGAGGCGCGGAGATTGATTGAGTACCCCGAGGAAATGGATTGCGAGGAGCTGGAGAGATTTGGGAGGATACTCGATTATCGTCCGGCGAGTTTGCGCGGGTGGACGGTGGGGATGGCGCTTGCGGCGCAGATTTTGAAGGTGCGGGCGAAGAGCGGGCGGACAGTGGGGCTGAAGGCAAATGCCGTGCAGAAGCTTTTTGAAGAGCGGCGGGGGCGGCGGAATATTGTGCTGAAGGCGCGGCAGATGGGATTGACGACGTGGGTGGCGGCACGATTTTTTCTGAAGACGGTGACGCACCCGGGAACGCTGACGCTGGAGGTGGCGCACTCGCAGGAGGCTGCGGAGGAGATTTTCAGGATAGTGCACCGGTTTCTGGATTGGCTTCCGGAGGATTTGCGTTATGGCGCATTGAGGACATCGAAATCGAATGTGCGACAGATTATTTTTCCGGAGTTGGACGCGCAGTACAGAGTGGTGACGGCGGGGGACAAGAATGCGGGGCGCGGGTTGACGGTGCAGAATCTTCATTGCTCAGAGCTGGCGCGTTGGCCGGGAGATGCGGCGGAGACGCTGGCGGGATTGATGGCATCGATGACGCCTGAGGCGGAGTTGGTGATTGAGTCGACGCCGCAGGGAGTGGGTGGATGTTTTTATGAGGAGTGGCAGAAGGCGGTGGACTCTGCGGGATTGTTGAATGGCGATGCGAGTTTTGCGAGCGGGTCAGGATTTGCAAGTGGGACGGTGCGTCATTTTTTTCCGTGGTGGTTTGAGAAGGGGTATCGGACGAAAGCAGTAGATGAGGTGAGCTTGACGGATGAGGAGCGCGAGTTGATGGCGCGGGCGGGATTGGATTTGGAGCAGATTGGATTCCGGCGTGGATTGAAGAGGGATTTCAGGGGAATTGCGCAACAGGAGTATGCCGAAGATGCGGAGAGTTGTTTTCTGGTGAGCGGCGAGCCGGTATTTGAGCTGGAGAAGATTGAGGCGAGATTGGGTGCGTTGATGGGGACGCCGCACTGTTCAACGATTGAGACGCGATTGAATGGGGCGCTGGAGATTTGGCTGCCGCCGTTGATGGGGAAGAAATATTTGGTGGCGGTGGATCCTGCGGGCGGTGGCGCGGAGGGGGATTACTCCGCGGCCGAGGTGCTGGAGTTGGAAACGGGGTTGCAGTGCGCGGAGTTGAGAATGCATCTGGGTGGGCTGGAGTTGGCGGAGGTGGTGACGAAGCTTGCGCGAGAGTACAACGAGGCGTGGTTGGTGGTGGAGAGGAACAATCATGGGAGCGGATTGCTGGCGTATGTGGAGAGCGTCTGCCGTTATGAGAAGGTCTTCATGCAGGGAGGGCAGGCGGGTTGGCTGACGACGAGTGTGAGCCGGCCAGCAGTGTTGAGTAGGTTTGGGGCGGCCCTGGTGGAAGAGCCGCAGTGTTTTCAGAGCCGGAGGCTGCTCTCCGAGTGCAGGACGTTTGCGAGGAATGCAGAGGGACGGGCGGAAGCGCGGGTGGGGACGCATGATGACCTGGTGATGGCAATGGCGATTGGGTTGGCGGCGAGGGCAGCACTGCTTGAAGCGGGAGTGTGAGGTTAGAATCCAGAGAAGATTGATTTGCGATTTTTGCGCGCGTGAAATATTTTGCGTGATGGGATGTGGGCTTGGCGGTTCAGGCGACACAGCAGATTCGGCGGATGCGGGGCGGGGCGCAGGGACACCTGATGCTCGGGGCCGACGGCGAGCTGTATGTGGTGAAGTTCCAGAATAATCCGCAGCATACAAGAGTGCTGGCGAATGAGTTGATGGGGACAAGATTGGCGGCGGCTGCGGGATTGACGACGCCACAGGTGGAGATTGTTGAGGTCTCGTCGTGGTTGATTCAAAATACGCCGGAGCTTGAGATTGATTGGGGTCGGGAGCGGGTGCGTTGCACGCCGGGATTGCAGTTTGGATCGCGATTTGTGGGAGGGTTGATGCCGGGGCAGGTGGTGGATTATCTGCCTGAAGAGCAGATGTCCGAGGTGAAGAATTTGCATGAGTTTGCCGGGATGCTGGCGCTGGACAAGTGGACAGGGAATGCAAATGGACGGCAGGCAGTCTTTGCGAGGAAGCAGAGGGAGCGGAGATACAAGGCGGTTTTTATCGACCAGGGCTATTGCTTCCACGGCGGAGAGTGGAGGTTTGAAGATAATCCTCTGCGCGGGGTCTACCACCGGAATGATGTCTACCGGGGCGTGATGGGGTGGGAGAGTTTTGAGCCGTGGCTGACAAGGCTGGAGACGATGCCAGCGGAGACAATCTGGGCGATTGCTGCCGAGGTGCCGCCAGAGTGGTATGGCGGAGATATGAGCGAGATTGAAAGATTGGTCGAGAGGTTGATCCGAAGGCAGACGAGGATTCGTGAGTTGATTGAAGGGTTTGGTGGTTCAGAACGGGTGCCATTTCCAAAATGGATGGAGAGGGGAGAGGGAGTGGCGAAAAAGATGGATGGGGAGATTGTGGGAGGCTTAGGATTGTGAGTGGAGAGTTGTTAGTTAACAGTTGTCAGTTCTCAGTTTTTGAAGTGAAGTTTGTCGCACTATTTTTGAATTTTGAAAAAGTCAGAGGTTAACGATTGCTTTCTTTCGATTGGTTGTTACTCTTGGTTTTTCGGCTTTTAACTGAGAACTGAGAACGGACAACCGGGAACTGTATTCAGGAGCGTAATGGCAGCAGCGCGCAGAGCATGCGAGTTCCAACTGATCCGGTATGTGCCGGATGTGGTGAGGAATGAGTTTGTGCACATCGGCGTCATCCTCAGAGAGGAAGGACGGGATGCGGCGGAGGTGCGCTTTACGAAGGATTGGCGGCGGGTAAGGTGCCTGGATCCGGATGCGGATACAGCGCTTCTGGAGTCACTTGAGAGTGAGTTGAGGCGGAGATTTGCCGAGGAGCCGGAAGGGGTGCTGAAGAAAATACTTTCGGAGAGCCTTTCGCTGGGTGTGCAGATGACGGAGCCGAAGGCGTATCTGGCGGAGAGTTTGCCGGCAGGAATTGAAGAGTTGATGCGGCTCTATGTGGAGCCGCCGCCAAGAGAGAAGATGCTGCGGTTGAGCGGACGCGCGGCAATCCAGGCGAAGATGCGGACGGAGTTTGAGCGGGTGGGAGTGTGGGATCTGCTGCGGAAGAAGGTGGCTGCGAGTTTGTATACGCGCGCGGGGGATCCGTTGAGAATAGATGCTGCGTACAGGCCGAATGGCGTGATCCGGATGTTCCACGCGGTGAGTCTGGAGCCGGGTGTGGAGATGGCGAAGATTCTGGCTTTCTCATCGGCGGGGTTGCGTGCGGGTGTGGAGCGGGTGGAGGGCGCGGGGCTGGAGTTGACGGCGATCATTGAACCTGCGGCGCGACTGGGTGCGACGGATGAGGATCCGGAGAGGCTGGAGCAGTACCGGTTTGGCGTGGAGACGATGGAGGAACACCAGATTCGAGTGCTGACGACGGCGGATATGGGAAGAGTGGCGGATACGGCGAGGAGAGAGTTGCTGAAGGACAGTTCTTAGTTTTCAGTTTTCAGTTCTCAGTTCTCAGTTCTCAGTGAAAGTGAAAGTTTGATTGACATTCACAATTTGTCAATATCCATATTGTTTGCCTTGTTCCCTGTTTTAGAATTTTGAATGCACTTTGCAGATATATATGTTGAGTTGAGGTAGGATGGTTTTTGTAGGCAGTTAACAGGAAGCAGTCGGCAAGAGAGACGCGGAGCAGGCTACAAAAAAAACATTGAGGCGAGCGGCGAAGAGCCGGTTGCCAGCGACGAAATGAAGAGGCACAGCCCGATTGGGGTTGTGCCTTTTTGTTTTGGAGAAAAGGAAGGTGCGCGTGAAGGTTGGAGAGCAATTGAGAGAGATCTGGCGGCAGGCGACGAGCGGCCGCAGTGCAGTTGAGGCGCGCGCAGAGGATGCAGAGGCGAAGCGCAGGACGCTGGCGTTGCCGGCGATTGTGAGCCCGGTACATTTTCCGGGGCGTCATTTGCCGAAACCGACGCCGATGAATCTGCGGCGCTTTGCGGAGACACCGGTGGTGAGGCGGGCGATCAACGTCATCAAGGATCGGATAGCGGCGATGGATTGGCAGATCCGGGTGCGGCGCGGTGTAAGCGGCGGCGAGGTTGCGTATGCAAACCGCAAGTTGAAGGCGCTGCGACGGACGCTTGAAGAACCCAATGTGAGCGATAGTTTTCGCACCTTGATTGAGCAGGTAATTGAAGATGCGTTGACGGGTGGTTATGGCGCAATTGAGATGGAGCCGACGGGTGATCCAGAGCGGCCGGCAATGTTGTGGCCGGTGGACGGAGCATCGATCCGAATCAATGCCAAGTGGGATGGCGATGCGGAGACGCCGCGGTATGCACAGGTGTTGCCGGGGCAACTGGAGTCACAGGCGATTGAGTTGCGCGACGACCAGTTGATCTATGTGCGGCTGAATCCGCGCAGTTACACGCCCTTTGGATTGGGACCGCTTGAAGTTGCCTTTGAGACGGTGAATCTGTTTTTGAGCGCGCACCGGTTTGCGGGGAACCTGGCATCGAACAGTGTGGCGCAGTATGCATTGTGGCTCAACGAGACGACGCCGCAGCAACAGGACAGATTGATTCGCTGGTGGCAGGACGAGATAGAGGGAACGGGCAGAGTTCCGCTGATTTCAACGCCGCAGAAGCCAGAAGTGCTGCGGTTTGCGCAGGGTACGGATGCGGATTTGCGATTGGCGTGGCAGGAGTTTTTGATTCGCCAGGTAGCGAATGCCTTTGGATTGCCGCCGCTGATGCTGGGTCTGGAAGCGGATGTGAACCAGTCGACTGCGGCGGAGATGACAGATGAGGCATTCCGTGGGGCGATTTCACCGCTGGCGATGCTGCTGGCCGGGCACATTACGCGCGATCTTTTTGACAAGTGCATAGGATGGCGGGAGTTTGAGTTTGTCTTCAACGAACTGAACGCGAGGGACGAGGAGACAGAGCTGGCGGTGCAGGTGCAATTGCTGCAGGCCGGTGTGTTGACGGTGAATGAAGTGCGGGCGATGCGTGGGTTGGGCCCGCTGGGCCAGAACAGGGAGACACAACTCAGTGCCGAAGCAGGACAAGTAACGGATACTGCGGATGAGTTGTGACACTGGGGATGAGGGCAAAGTAAACACGTGGTTGGGTGGAGAGCAAATGCGATTGGAAGCGATGGCGGTAAGGATTCCTCATGTGGAAGGACACCCAAACCGTGTTCCTTTCGAGGGGGTGCTGACAGTGGTGAACGCGGCGAGTGACAAGGCTCCCGCGGGGGCACGAGGGCACCGGGTGATGTTGACACGGGAGGCGGCCGAGAAGGCGATTCCGTCTTTGTTGGGAATGGCAGTGGATTACAAGCCGAGCTGGGATGGCCATGATGCGCGGCGCAAGATTGGCTTGCTGACCGAGGCTGATCTGGTGGGGCAGAAGCTGGTGGTGAAGGGCTATTTGTACGCGCGTGATTTTCCTGATGTGCAAAAGGCGATGGAGGCACATGCGCCGGGAGCGATGGGAATGAGTTACGAGATTGCCGATGCGCGTGTGGAGGATATGCGCGCGGTGGTTTGGAAGTTGACGCGGGCGACTTTTACAGGAGCAGCGGTGTTGCTCAGGGAAAAGGCGGCGTACAGAGAAACGAGCTTCCGGCTGGCGAGTTAAGCACAACGAATTCCAGTAAAAGTCAGATTCACTTGAAACCTCAAACCAGGGGAAGAGAGTGGGTCAGGCTCGCGTGCGAGTGCGCGAGTCGAAACCAAAGCAGTAACCAGAACAGGAAGGAAGTCATATGGACAGGGACGAAACGGCAATTGTAGAGCGGCTGGAGGCCGCAACCTCTTTACTGGAGCGGACGCTTGGCTGGCTCGAAGAACGCCAGACGACTCTGGCCGGCGAAGTTGAGAAGATCTCGGCTACGGTGGAGCAGAGCCGTCGTGAAGCCGAGTTGGAGGAGCGCCTGCTTGCGGCTGAGCAGGAGCTCGAGACGCTGAAGGCGGGTACAGCTACGGTGCCACAGCGCAAGACACTTCCGGCGTCAACCAGCGAGTTGCTGGCGAAGCGTGGAGTCGGGGATGGTCCTATCGATGTTCGTTCTCTGGACGCGGCCCTTGCGGGTCTGAGCCTGGAGCAGCGGATCGCAGTGAAGACCCAGTTGCTTCGTGCTGGAAGCATTGCCTGAAGAAGCAGCTACCAGCTACATGCTTCGAGCCACCAGCAGAATGTTGGCGACATAGAAGCTGTAACTGGATAGTGATTCGCGATTATTCACTCATGCTGATTTGAGTGATCCGCGCGAAGCAAAACAAACCTAGCTTGAAGCGCGAGAGATCAGCCAAAAGCTAGCAGCTAGCAGCTAGAAGCTGCTTTAAGGAAAAATTTTATGAACGCAAGCTTTGCAGATATCCACGCGGCAGCCGATTACATTGGACCTGGCGCAATTGAAGTTCCACTTTACCAGACCGAGATTTTTGACATCTGTCATCGCTCGAGCGCGTTTGGTCAGCGTATCAAGCAGGTTCCGGCGACCGGTCATCCTTCACGCTTCTTTGAAGAGACCGCGATTCCGAATCCTGGAACGTCTGGATTTGTGAATCCGCGCAGCATCGTTGCACCGGTTGTGAGTCCGACTCGAGTTGAGCGCAGTGTTCCGTTGAAGGCGATTGTCTCGCAGATCAACTACAACCTTTTTGACATCGAACTGGGCGACCAGCAGAAGCAGTTTGCTTATCTGCAGGCGAAGGACCTGGCGGATACGGTCAGTGGTGTGATGGTGACGCATGATGTGGCACTGTGGAATGGAAACGACACCAGCTTGTCTACACCGACTACTACCCAATACATGGGTGTGACGGCGCAGATTGTTGCCGGTGGCAATACGACCAGCATCGGAACCACATCATCGATCGTTGATGGACTGAAGTCTACCGTGGCGCAGATGGTAGCGAACAACGGCTACTTTGTACGCCCGACAGCAATTTACGCAAACCCTGTTCTTCTTGATCTGATTGATCGCGAGATGAAGAGCGAGTTCAACGTAGTGCTGAATACCGAGGCGGTATCAGGCGGCGTGCGTGTGAAGATGCTCTCGACACAAGCTGGCGATCTTCCGCTGATCCCTGACTGGAGCCTGAGCTACACTGGCGTTCCGGGTTCGGGTTCAGCAGTTCTGCCAGCATACATTGTGACCGAAGATCTGATTGAGTACCACTGGCTTGGTGATCCGACACCGCGCATCTTCCAACTTGGGTTGCCGGGATCGCTGACTTACCAGTATGTTGCCGTGAAGTTCGGCGCACCGGTTGTGAAGGGCGCGAGCTACGCACACTACCAAGTGCTGGTCGATCGTTAGAACTCAGTGATCGTTGAAATCGGCAGTGATGGGAATGAATGAAGAGGCGCGGAAAGTTGCGCCTCTTTTTCATTTTGTAATTGATTTGCAGCGCCATGCTGCGATGAGCAATTGAATTGCAAATGCAATTGAGATGGAAAAGGAAGAGGGACAGGTATGGCTTATCTGCAGCCAGCGGATTATCCAAATTATGGACTGCCTGCCGGGACGAGCGCGGATTGGGTAACTGCGGCGACGGCTCTGATCAACAGTTTTTGCAGACGGCCCGACCTGAACGTGATTGAGTACACTGAGCGGCTGCGGATGGTGCGTGGTGCGCAGACGGTTCTACTCAGTTATTTGCCGCTTGCGCCGTTGGGTTTAGCGAGTACGCCATTGGTCAGCATCCAGGGGCGTTACACGAAACCACGCCGCGGCGAGATGTTGGCCGCGCCGATTTTTGATGTTGTGTGGGCCTTTTCACTGCCGGGACAGTGGACGAACATAGATCCGGCGACGGTGGATTACGACCCGAACACCGGCGAGTTGACATTGCCGTGGAATGTGCTGGGGTTGCCATACAACGAGGTTTCAGTTACGTACACGGCGGGCTTGGCGACGATAGGCGACGACGTGAAGAGTGCGTGCGCACAGATAGTGCGCAATGCACAGGCGACACCGGCGCTCAATGCAAGCATGTCAAAGATTGACACGATGTGGGTGAAGTACTTTTCGAGCTCACTGCTCGATGAGACAGTGCAAACCTGGCTGAAGCCATATATCGCAACAAGAGTGGGGTAAAGCATGAGTGACACAACTTCACGCAACCCGACTGCTGCACCGCAGATGATAGCCGATGCGCTGCTGCGAACAGTTGCCGGCACCACGGCGCTCTTTAGAGTGACGAATGCGAACACAGATACAAGCCAATCTGAAGTTGGATTGGTGGCAACGACGTTTGTGAATGTAGCGGTGAGCCCGGCATTGATGCGCAAACTGCGTCCTACATGGAAGGCGGGCGGCGAACCGGGATGGGAGCTGATGGTTTCAGCGACCGGCCTTGAGCAGCAGGTCAACGCGCTGGATATTCCATCGGTGGAAGCACTGTTTGCAATGACATTGGCGGTGACTGTGGCAGGTCAGGATTATCTGATTGAGTCGGTCGCAGCGAATGAGGCTTTTGGACAGATTTATCTCTATCGACTGCTGTTGCGCGAAGCAGTTCAACAGGGATTATAGTGGCGGATTTTTTAGATTGCAGCCGGGAGCGCATGAAGGAGCAGCAAGTTTATGCAGAATGCGAAAGACTCGTTTTACATGGCGTTACGCACACGACTTGCGGCGCTGAATCCGGAGCGGACGATTTTATTGCGAGGGACAGTGCGCCCGGGAATTTTTGTGGAAGAGGCAGAGGCTCCTTTTGGCCAGTTGCCGAATGATGTATTTATTCTGCGCTGGCTTGGACTTGGCGTTGATGTGAATCTGGGTTCCCAGATGGCGGCAGAAGAATGCGAGATTCTTTACCAGAGTGTTGGAACGCAGAGTTTTGGCGGGCTGGATCGCGGACGGCTGCTCAGCGAAATGGATGAGGAAGTCACAGCGATTCTTCAGCCGTACTACACGCCGAAGATGAATTACATCTCACAGCCGCCAGCGGCGTATTTGACGCAGGTCTTCTGGGAAGAGGCGGCGTTCTCGCCGGTTGTGACGCTGCGAGACAAACTCAGCCGCACAGTGAAGGTAACAGTTTACAGCTACCAGGAGCAGGGGGAGTAAATGACGGCCACATCCTACACAGCACCTGCCCCGGTAACGCGGCGTGTGCGAGCGTACTTTGCGCCGGTGAATCGCGCGAGTCAGACGCCAGCACTTTTTGATGCGGCGGGGCAATTGAGTTTCAATTTGGATGCGCCACCTGCGCCGTGGATCAGCCTGGGGTGGATTCAGAATTTTCAACGTAAAGCTGCGAGCAAGACGACGCCGGTGCAGACCGGGATTCCCGCATCGCCACTTGAGCAGGTGCGCGAGACGCTCAATGCCGAGGTGAGTTTGGAATTTTTGACGTGGACCAAACTCACGATGGCGCTGGCAACTGGTTCGCAGCACATGAATCTGCTGGCTGAAGCTGCGGGTGCAACTGAAGGCGCAGATGGCGGAACAGCGATCAATGCAGTGACGATCGAGAGCGGTTCGACTTCGACTTTTGTAGCTTTGTCACAGGCGGATGCGGGAACGTTTCAAGCCGGAGCGATGATTGCGATTGATTCCGATTACACGGGTCAGACCGGGTTTGTGGGATCGCCAGTTTCAGGTGCGTACCTGCGCCAGGCGCTTACCGATGTGAATTACATTCGCCGCGTAACCTTCAATGTTGGCCTGGTGACGCAGGTGACGACGGCGGGATTGACGCTGGCTGCACCGCTGATTGGTGGCGCGCCAGTTGCCGGAATGAAGGCGCAGCAGATTGTCGGGTTTGTGGATCGCGAGGGCGGAAATTTTTATCAAGAGTGGTCGGCGGTGTTTGTGCAAGAAGGCAGCCAGGGCGAACGCATTTTCTACTACTATCCGCGGCTGCAGAATGCAATCAGCGCAACGGAGACGCCGAGCTTGCTGGATGCAAAACAGAATGCAGGTTTGGCGCGGATATTGCTTATGGGGCAATTTCTGGCGATGCCGGTTACGGATCCTCTCGATGGCGAGCGTGTGATTTGCTATCGCAGTTTTCTTCCGGCAGCGAATGCGTTGATTTAAGCCGACAGAGCTGCATCAGAAATTCAAAAACAATAACTGCAAAACCCAGAAATGAAGAAAGGTCCGGCAGAGGAACCTCATGATACTCACAATCAGTGGCGTGAATTACACGGTGGCGCTTGACGCGATTAAACCGCTGAGCATCGAGCGCAAACTGAATGCGCCCTCAGTGTGCGAGTTTTTTCTGAGCCTGCCATTCAATGGGACGCTAAGTGTTCCAGTGCGCAATGCGCCGCTCTCGGTTATCGGCGATTCAGGCACGATTTATTTCACCGGTTACATTGCGGTGAGTCCGTTGCCGGAATATGCGGGGATGGGATTGACAGGGCCGCAGTATCGTTACGCGATACAGGCTCTCAGCGATGAGATTCTGCTGGATCAGATGTTGATGCCTCCGGGAACGAATGTGGCGAATGAAGCTGTGGGCGTGCTTGTTTCATCACTGGTGACACACTCTGGCTCATCGGCACTGCATATGGGGGGAATGATTCCGACTACACCTGTGAGCAACTTTTCACCTCCGCCGGGAACGCCGTGGAGTGAGAGAGCTGCATTGATGGTGAGCCAGACGCGCAGTTCTTATCGCGCACTGAATGGCACGCTCTTGATATCAAGTGTGGGCAACGTCGTTCATCCGCTTGATGAGAGTGAAGGAACACTCACACTTGGCAATCTGGAATTTTCTTCAGCTGTTCATCGCGCATTAGCCAACGATGTGACTGTTTGCGGCGAGCATGAGCCGGTTGCGTATGTCACAGAGTATTTTTTCGGCGATGGAGTCACGACGCAATTTGATCTTTCGCAAGATGCATTCTACTTGCCTGCTTCAAAATCAAAACACATCAGCGAGCTCTTCAATGAGGGCCAACTACTGACCAATGTGTGGTCCAACATTGGCGCGCCCGGTTATTTGACGTTGGGCGCTGGTGGATTGACGTTTAATGGCGGCAGCGGAATAGACGGTCAGACTGTGCTTTCATGGATGGATCCGGTAGAGATGATTGGAACTTTGCTGCTTGAAGTGATTGGCGTTTCACTTTCGCCGGGCAGCACTGGTTTGCTGGCCGCATTTTCATCGGGAATGTTGCAGCAATCTGATTGCCAGGTGGGCTTTCAGGTCACTTCGGCAAGCGGAAGCGGCGCAGTAACGATTCAGCCATTGATTAATGGATTGCCGACTGGAACGGCATACAACATTAATCCTGCATACCAATACAATTTGCGCGCGCGTGTGCATTGCCCGGAATTTGCGCGTAGTCATTCGCTTTATCACACGGCCGGCGACAGTGGTTTGATTACAACAGGCGGCGCATTGGTGTTGAGTGGCGCAAAGGTATTGCTCGAGATTCAAGAGACCGCAGATGGGCTCACAGCGATGCCGGTTGTTCTTTATGATGGATCAATTTCAAATGTGCTTGGGAATGCAACGATTGTGGCGGCGAGCAGTTTAAACCTGGTCGGCTCCATGCGCGCATTGAATCTGACGAATATTGGTTCGGGGTGGGTGGTCAGTACGCCTCCTGGCGGTACGGCTTACACGCGCCGAGTTGGATCATTGGCAGAAGGATCCGAGTGCCACGTCGAGGGATCAGGGAAATGCGTTTTTTATATGGGCTATCAGCCGGCAATTGGAGAACAGCTTGCCGTGAGTTACAGAACCGTTGGGCGCGCCGTGGGGCGGGCAGTGAATGCAGCAAGTCAGTCGGCGTTAGGAGCGCAGGGATTGCCGCCTATCTCAGTTTGGATTGGGTCGGTAACAAATCCACCAGCGCGCTGTTCTGCCGATTGCCGCAATGCAGCAACAGCGATGGAAGAAGCAGCAGCGAGCGTGAGTGCGCTTTGGGCAGGAACTTATCGTGGAACGCATTTGAATTTTTCGACTGATGTTTGGCCGGGCGATAGCCTGCAGTTGATTGCACCGTCATTGACTTTGAACGAGCAGGTTGTAGTGCGCAGTGTAAAGGTGACCTACTCATCGACTACGCCAGATATTTTCAACTACACGATTGCGTTTGCCAACGATTGGGCAAGTGACCTGGCGATCAAAACGAGCACAACTGTGCCTGTGGACACATGGTTGCCTGCGCCGATTTCACCGCCGTATTTGGCGAACATTTCGAATTTGACGGTGAGCTCAGTAGATGGAAGCAGCGTGGTGTGTTCGGCAAACGTGACGCTGCCGAGCGGTGGAGGCATTGAGGTGCGGCTCAGAGATTTCGCATTTCAGCCAGGCAATGATCCTGATTTGGTAATGCGGACGACGGTGACCAATTTTACGCTTCCGAGATTGAGTGTGAATGACAGGTTTTTTTTCAGGATGTTTGACGGGTCAATACCACCTAATTATTCGGAGTTTTCAGCTGCATTGTTTATCAACTTGCCACTCGGGTCGTAATTTTTTCAGGTTTAATGGAGATCGATGGATGCGAATGATGAATGAATTCGAAGCTCAGGTACTCAGCGATCTCTCCGTGCTCAAAAACCAGATGGTAAACCTGGTGGGTGATGGCAACTCGGGAAGGCTTGGCGAGTTGGAGCGGCGCATGGATCATCATGGGCAGAACTGGCAGCGCGCCAAGGGATTTCTTGCGGCGATGAGTGTTCTGTTCGCGGTGGTTGAAGTAGCTGTGAATGCGTGGAGAAAATAGTCATTCGGAGAACAATCGATAAAAAGTATAATCAAAGGCATGAGCACACAACCGCTGGTCGGCGTGGTGATGGGGAGCAAGAGCGACTACGAAGTTCTCTCTGCGGCCGTGGAGATATTGCGCGAACTTGCCATTCCATTTGAAGCGCGCATCGTCAGCGCGCATCGCACACCGGATCTACTTTTTGAATACGCATCGACAGCGCAGTCGCGCGGTTTGCGCGTGATTATTGCCGGCGCGGGCGGTGCGGCGCATTTGCCGGGAATGCTGGCGGCTAAAACTCTTGTGCCTGTGCTTGGCGTGCCTGTTGCGGCTACGCAATTGAATGGATTGGACGCACTGCTCTCGATTGTGCAGATGCCGAAGGGTGTTCCCGTGGGAACGCTTGCAATCGGCAAGCCGGGTGCGGCGAATGCGGCGATTCTTGCGGCGGAGATTCTGGCGACGACCGATGCTGAAATCTTGAAGCGGCTCAGTGCATGGCGCGTTGCAAGAACGGCTGAAGTTCTTGAACAAACTCTGGAAACAAATCCAAATCAAAATTCGGAGCGTCGGGCGTGAGTCCTTCGCCTAAAGATACTGCGGCTCTACCTCCCGGCTCACTGCTTGGAATTTTGGGCGGTGGGCAGTTGGGTCGCATGATGGCGATGGCTGCAAGAACGATGGGCTATCGTGTTCGCGTGCTTGACCCCGATCCACGTTGCCCGGCAAGTTTTGTTGCTGATGAGACAATTGTGGGCCACTGGGAAGATGTGGAGGCCGCGCGCAGACTCGCTACCGGCGCCGATGCTGTGACGCTTGAGATTGAGCAGATTGGCGTGGCGTCGTTGGAAGCTGTTGCGGAGATTGCGCCGCTCAGGCCCGGGGTTGAGCCGGTGCGCTTGATTCAGGACAAGATTTTGCAGAAGAACTGGCTCAGCGAAGACGGGATTCCCGTTGGCGCGTTTCGAGTGGTGCGATCGATGGACGAATTGCGTGCTTCGGTGCGTGCACTTGGCGGGCGCGTTTTTTTGAAGACGGCGCGCGGTGGGTACGATGGACGCGGACAGGCGCGGATTGGATTTGATGGAATTGCGACGGATGCGGAGATTGAAGCTGCATGGCAGAGCATCGGCGCACGGCCAGCGGTTGCTGAGGCGGCGCTGGAGTTGGAAGTTGAGATCAGCGTGATGGCGGCGCGGAATGCGAATGGCGAAGTGCGGACTTATCCTGCGGCGCGCAATCACCATGAGAATCAAATTTTAGCGTGGAGCGTTTTGCCTGCGGGGGTTTCAGACGAGATTGAGGTGCAGGCTGAGTCTATTGCAGCGAAGGTTATTGCGGATCTGAAGCTTGAGGGGTTGTTGTGCATTGAGTTTTTTGTAACGCGAACGGGTGAGTTGCTGGTGAATGAAATGGCGCCGCGACCGCACAACAGCTATCACCAGTCGGAGCGGGGTTGCGTGACGAGCCAGTTTGAACAGGCTGTGCGCGCGGCATTGAATTTGCCTCTGGGTGAGACGAAGTTGATTGCTCCGTGTGCGATCATGAATCTGCTCGGAGATTTGTGGCTTGAGGCGCCGAATGGTCAGCCGAATTTTGTTGCGGCGCTCGGTGAGCCGGGAGTACGGTTGCATCTTTATGAGAAGCACACGCCACGCGCTGCTCGGAAGATGGGACACCTTTCGGTTGTGGGTAAAACATCGGATGAGGCGCTAGAAAGGGTGAAGCGGGCGTTTGAATTATTAAAATGACTTTGAAATTTGTCTTACTTTGTTTCTGAAGATTTCGATTTACCTCTTCGAAATGCATTCGCAAATATTTTTATTCCTAGCACTACCCACAGTATTGATATGAGGCCAAAGAAGAATTCGTTCTTTTCTCTGGAAATATACATCCACATTAATCCCGTTATGATAAAAAAAATCCCAAAGACAATGGCTCCGAGTCGTTGTACGAGCGGAGCCTTTGGATCACCTTTCCACAAATACTCATCGACTCCTCGGCCATTCGAGAAAGCATCATGCCACTGCACATTTCTCTGTCTGGCTTTGAATTCTTCAATGACTTCATTCGTTTTCGATGGTTCCGAGTTGTGATTCATCATCCACCTGTCATGCCAGAAAGATAGAGACTCATTGCAAATACTATCCACAACCAACTTTACATTGGCTGTGGGTAGTTGTCGTCGTCATCTTCCATGCCGTAACGGCGTAGGAGGTTGGGGAGACTTTGCGAGAAGGCTGAGCGGGGCATGACGGTGTCACAACCGGCTTCAATTCCCTTCATCTTCAAGTCGCCCTGCAGATGCGAGAGGAAGCCGATGATGGAAGTGGCTTTCTTGAACTTTGTCTTGAGCTTCGGAATCAAGGTGAGCGGTTTGGCGGCGGCGTTGTTCAAGTCAAAAACAATGAGCTTGGGCCACTCTTCTTCGGGCGCGTCGGTGAGGCGGGCGATGCTCTCTTTATCGCCCTTGAGGAACTCTACTTTAACGCCGAGTTTGCGGCAGTTCTCGTTGATCTTGGCGTTGAAGAAGAGATCTTCAATGAAGAAGAAAATGCGCACAGGGCCGCTGGACGGAACTGCGGCAACTGGCAGCGGGGGCGCGTAATTTTCGTTGTAGTAATTGCCATTGCCATTCATGCTGCCATAAGTGGGGATGGTGGAAGCCGGCGAATCGGCTACATTGCCGTTGACGACGCGATAGCTGTGATCCATGGGACCGACAAACTCGCGTGGGCCCTTCTGCTGCCGCTTCTTTTTTCCGTGGTGCTGCGGGGCAGTGGTGTTGCCTGGCTGGTGGGTCTGCTGGGATGGAGGCTTGGGCGCGAATTTTTTCTTTTTCTTGCGCCGGTTCTGATTGTTTTGATTATTGTTCAGGTTGCTGGCGGCCTGCGGCTGAGGCTGCGCGACAGGGGGGGCTTGCATTTGCTGGGCCGGAGTCTGTGCTGCGGCACCCGAACCACCCTTGTTCTTCCTGCGCCTGCGCCGGCGCCGATGCCCCTGCGATTGACTCTGGCCATTGCCTGAGCCCGACCCCAGTTCACCCTGAGGCTGCATATTTTCTGTCGTCATGCTTGCACTACCTCGTGCATTCCAGCTCTTGTGAGCGACCATTACTTACTCTGGCCTATCGGGATTTATGACACACATCGGAACCCGCTTACAACTGCTCCGGTCTGATGCGCATTTTCCCACTAGCGGGGCAGATCTTCGTCGCTTGATTACACTTTCGAGAGCCGCTTGATTCGACCTTCACCTGCTCAGGTGATGACCAGCAAGCCTGGCTCAATTATTTGCCCAGCGTTTTGCATTGGACAAATCATTTCACCCCTTCGCCCACACACACGTTGCAGAGGAACCTGCAACCGCCAACTCACAAAAAACTGGTAGGGGCAAAGGAGTCCAAGTTCAACAGCGAGCAAGCACTTCCCCGTTTTCGACTACCTGGGTGGCTTGCGTCAGCCTTCTCTCGGACAAGTTTGATAGTACAGATTTCAGCGATGACTGGCAAGTGCGTGGAAAAGATTTGAGCGCAAAAGGTGCAAGTGAGGGGAAATGTGTAAGCTGAAATTTGTCTTTAATGTGGAAACGCCACCCATTGATGGGTGGCGTTTCAATCACTGGCCTCTCAAGGGTTGAACGGCTTTTGTCCGCTCTTGCAGGTCACCGGTGCATCCGTTGGTGTTGCGCTCGTCTGGCGCTGGATTCTTCCGTGTGCCTGTTGTGCTTGGCAGTCGATCTAGATCGCTGCCTGAATCATCACTGGCACACTCTATAGTGCAATCTGTATGCCAAATTGATTCATGATTAGATTCAATCACTTAACCTGAACTCCTTATGAAATGAATACAAAAAACTGTAGCAAGCAGGTAGCAAATCTCCAAAAATCCAAAATCTAAGAGAAACTAGCGCTGGCATTTGGGACAATAATGCGTGCCACGACCTGCTAACTCAATGCGCCGGATGGGAGTATTGCAAGTGAGGCAGGGCTCTCCGGTTCTGAGATAGACGCAGTGCTCTAACTGGAAAAATCCGCGGACACCGTTGGCGTCAACGTAATCGGAGACCGAAGAGCCGCCGAGCTCGATTGCGTGGGTCAATACTTCTTTGAGGCGAAGTCGCAAAATTTCCAGACGGGGGGTGGATAGCTTTCCGGCTTGGAGAGTGGGGCGAATCCCGGAGTGGAAGAGACTTTCGTCGGCATAGATATTGCCCACGCCAGCGAGCAGCGATTGATTCAGAAGCGCTGCTTTGATGGCGAGTTTGCGATTTTTGAAGAGCGCGCGGAAGTCGCCGGAAGTGATGGTGAGCGGGTCAAGGCCCGGAGCGTTGAAGGGCTTGCATTCCTTCTTGCGGCTGGTAGGATTGAGGTCGCGAAACTCGAGGCGACCGAAGCGGCGGGGATCGACGAAACGGAGTTCGCGACCGCTGACGAGCTGGAGTCGCGCGTGAGTGTGCGGGGGCACCACGCTGTCAGGAGTTGTGACCAGGAGACGGCCAGTCATTCCCAAGTGAACGATCCATTGGGCAGAGGGCTCATGAGATTGAGGAGTGCCAAGTTCGCAGACGATGTGCTTTCCGGTTCTATGAACGGCGAAGATTTTTTTGCCTACCAATCCACGAAGTTGTTTGGTACGCGGGGTTTTGAAGGTCTGCGGAACAGTGCTGAACCAGGCTTCGTGAACCACGTCTCCGCTGACGCGTGCATGAACGCCTCGCGCAATGGTTTCGACTTCGGGGAGTTCAGGCATGAATACAGTTCTCAGTTGTCAGTTCTCTGTTCTCTGTTGTTGATGGGGAGAAGGATGATTGTTTGTTCCCCTTAGAATGAATGCAATGCTTAACCCATGAACATTCCACCGTTGACGTCGAGGACATGGCCAGTAATGTAGCCCGCCTCTTCAGAAGCGAGGAAGAGGACGGCGTGAGCAATCTCGGCGTCAGTGCCGGGGCGAGCTGCGGGGATTCCGGCGATCATAGCGGCGCGCTGCTTTTCGTCGAGGACGGCGGTCATTGGCGTCTCAATGTATCCGGGCGCAATGGCGTTGGCGGTGATGTTGCGCGAGGCTACTTCTCGGGCAATGGAGCGCGTCATACCGATGAGTCCGGCTTTGGAGGCGGCGTAGTTGACCTGGCCACCCTGACCAGTGCGGCCGACGACGCTGGAGAGATTGATGATGCGGCCCCAGCGATTCTTGACCATCGCGCTGAGGAGTGCTTGCGTAAGCAGGAATGCGCCGGTGAGGTTGGTGGAGAGGACGTCGTCCCAGTCATGCCGCTTCATGCGCAACATGAGGCCGTCGCGGGTGATGCCGGCGTTGTTAACCAGAATTTCGATTTTGCCGAAGCGTTCAAGGATGGCTTTTGCGGTGGTGTGAATTGACTCTTCACTGGCGACGTCGAGAGCGAAGGCTGCGGCTTTGCCACCAGCGGCTTCAATCTCGGCGACGAGCTCGGTGAGCTTGGCTTCGTTACGTGCGGCAACGGCGACGGTTGCTCCAGCCTTGGCTAGTTCAATGGCGCAAGCGCGGCCAATTCCCTGGCTGGCTCCTGTGACCAGCGCGATTCTACCCTGTACTCCTGACATTGTTGTCGTCCTCGGTTCTATTGAAAATCGATCATCAACTCAACTTAATCATTATAGGGAACAGGAAACATGCGTAGCGAGGCTGACCTATTCATGCTTCAGCTAAGAGTTTGCAGAACCTTATTTTTTACGGTAGGCTGCACAGGCATCTGCATCAGAACAGGAGAGTGCGACGAAGAGTTCAGCGCGGATCCTCCAGCCGCTCTCAGTTTTCCGCCATTGCGCCAGATAGGTTCCAGTGAAAAGCACAGGCCCGCCGGGAACGCGACCGATCCAATGCCCGCGCTCAGCGGCCATCGGAAGCGAGGTGGAGATATCTATCGAATCAATGATGCGTTCAAATCGAAGGGAATGTGGATCTTGAAAGTCCTTGGAAAATGCGGCGAGATAGGCTTCTCGCGTAAGTTCGGTACCGTTTCCCGTGACTACAACAAAGTCGCGGTCGAGGCTGCTGGCAAAGCCGCGCACGTCGCCCGCAGCAATCGCCTGGTTAGAGACGGTGCGAATACTTCTGATTACCCTCTCATCAGAAGGCGATGGCACAGAAGGCGATTGTGCGCTGCCGCAAACGAGAGCAGAAGCGAGGGATGCTATGAGCAGTAAACTTTTCATGCTGCGATTTTATCAACAGTTTCAATGAGAATTCTGCCGAGCAAGTACGTTATTCTGTCCCGTGATGAGCACACAACCTGAAGCCCGCAATGTAACTGAAGTCATCGCCATTCATGGCGCCGATCCCGAGGTTCTGGCCTACGCGATGGCCAAGTACTCGCGCTCTGCGCTCTCCATCCGAGAGGCGCTTTCGGAGATCAACGCGCAACGGGCGGAACAATTTTTAAATACGTTTTACTTTCAGTATGGCCATCGCTCGATTGCGGATCTGGCGCACATTGCCTTTGCCGTTGAGCGGCTGAGTTTGCTTGCGGCGATTGAGCTGGTTGACGAGCAGCGCTGGGATGGACAGGAAAGATCTACACGCTATCAAAACTTCATCAAGTCAGGCTGGTACTTGCCGGAGTTTGGCAATGATACGGCTTCGGCCGAGCTCTACAAGTCGATGATTCAGTCGCTGTTTGAGGGTTATGAACATACGACAACCGCGGTGTTCAATGCTCTCAAGGAGCGCATCAAGTGCCCGGAAGGAATGGATGAGGCGGCATATGGCCGCACGCTGAAGGCGCGGGCGTTTGATGTGTCGCGGTATCTGCTTCCGCTGGCGACGAACACTTCGCTTGGGCAGATTGTGAATGCGCGGACGCTGGAGATGCAGGTCTCGCGGCTGCTGGCGCATCCATCTGCCGAGGTGCGTGAACTTGGGCTGAAGCTGCGTGATGCGGCGACTGGAGCGGCGTGGAATGTGAATGCGCGCGCGGGTGCGGAGTTTGCAGAGAAGCTGCCAGCCGAGTTCAGACTTGAGGCGGCGAACTTTGTAACGCGCGAGGTGCGCACTGCGCCGACGCTGGTGAAGTACGCGGAGCCGAATGATTATCTGCGCAAGACGCGTGTGGAATTGGCGCAGGTTGCGGCGGAGTTGCTCAAGAACACGCCACCTGCATCAGGAAAAGTTGTGGACCTGGTTGAGCGGACGGAATCGCTTGAGGTTGAGTTGGCTGCAACATTGCTCTACTCGGCGAGCCATCACTCGTACAGGCAGATTCGCGATCTGGTTGCGAGCCTTTCGGCAGCGCGTGTTGCGGAGATCATCGAAGTTGGTTTGCGTAATCGCGGGCGACACGACGAGGCATTGCGCGCCTTCCATGCCGGAGCGGAGTTGCGTTTTGACATTCTGATGGACATTGGCGGATTCCGCGATATGCATCGCCATCGGCGCTGCACGCAGATTATTCAGGGACTCACGACGCTGCATGGATTTGAGACTCCCGATTCCGGCGATTTACCGGAAGGAAACATTCTCGAACTTGCTGGAGTGCTCGATCGCTTTGAAGGCGCAATCACAATGGCTCACTCAGCGAGCACAAAGATAGCGCTTGGCCATTCGCCGGAAGCTGCGCAGTCGGCGCTTTACCTGCTGCCGCTGGCGACGAAGATCCGCTCGCTCTTCAAGATGGATTTTGCAGAAGCGCAGTACATCACCGAGTTGCGTTCTGGTCCTGCTGGACACTTCAGCTATCGTCGGGTTGCGTGGCTGATGTTCAAGGAGTTTGAAGCGCAGCATGCGACGCTCGGAAAATATTTCCGTGTGACGGATTTCACGGAGCCAATCGATCTTTTGAAGCGCTGAGTTTATGTTCAACTGAAACGCGTTCTGCCGGATGAGATTTGAAACGGCAGAAGCTTTTTCTGCGCCAATTTTGGATTAAAAATGGTCGATTTTGAGGGGATTTCTGAGAGGAAATGAGGGATTTTGAGGAGATTTTGGGCGAAAATGGGTCATATTTTAGCGATTATTTGACTTGGATATTTCATTATATCGTTTTATTTCAATAGTTTACAGAACTTAAGGTGTGTATTT